>OBVF01000006.1_pt1 | contig 299468 bp, 232 predicted proteins | sample 1476041 | NCBI WGS metagenome assembly OBVF01 (sample SAMEA2579983, study PRJEB22360) | human gut metagenome
TTCTTATTAACGTTCATAAAGAACTATGTTTTCCATGGCAAAGATAATGGTAGAGGAAAAAACTTATCCCGACATCATAAGAGAGATATGACACCGGGATAAGTAGAATATATATTCAAATGGAATCAAAATATACGAAACAAGATGAATATTTTTGCAATCTTTTGCATGATTAATTTTCTTGTTGTATCTATTTTCGTTATTCACCTATCAGGAGAATAGATAGATTCCAAACAAAATGGTAGTATATCAAAAGTTTCTACAACTTTATGTAATCTTCCTTTTCAGAGATTATTTCGATTCATCAATCGTACAGATACTTACGCGATTCCAGTCCGGTTCTGAGAACATATCGCCAATCCCCTGACCTTCGGCCGTAATTCGTGCAGCATCAATCTTATACTTTTTCACCAGAATAGTCTTAATAGCTTCGGCACGTGCTTTTGCCAGTTTCTCATTGAATGCCAGATTTCCCTCAGGAGATGCATATCCTTTGATAACGACAGTTGCATTCATATGCTTATTCATATAAGAAGCTACTCGTTCCACATTGGGTAACTGTGAAGCATCCACTACCGACTTTCCTTGTCTGAAAGTTATGATAGATTCAGGAATCCGGTTGGTCTTTACAACCGTTTCAACGGGAACAACCTTATTGCGACATTCATTCAACTCACTTTGTAACGCGTTGACTTGCTGGTTGGCATTAATTAACTGGTTATCCTTGTTGTTTACCTGCGAACGGAGATCATTAACAGCAGAATTCAGGTTAGCTATTTCAACGGGGTCATAAGGTTTGACATTCGTAAAATGATGTGTCCCGTTACTTGTCATAAAGTGATAAGTAATTCCAGCTGTCAGTTCAAAAGCAGCGTTATTTACGTTAAAGCGGCTCTTTGCTGTATTAAAATCGCCTTCCATATCATACACAATAGCAGGTCTTACTCCTAATGTCCATGCCTTAGTCTCTCCTAAATTGAAGTTTAAATTCATGCCGAAACGAGTAGACCAGGAATTCTGATCTCCAGGACCGTTCATATAATAATGTAGCCAGCCCATACCAGCCAAAGCTTCAATTTCAAATAAACGGGGACTTCCCTGGTATCCCCCAAACAGATTCATCAAATTGACTTTACCTAACAAGCTGACATCAGAAGCATCAAATGCCGTCTTACTTTGAGTGGTATTCACATATCCCATACCCTGAATACCCAAACCAAAAACAGGGGTAAGTTGCTTAGTTATTCCAAATCCGAAAGCTGGACGAGCATCTTTAAAGAATGAACTATGAGTCAGAGGGGTCACAGCACCAGCATTAATTCCTATAGACCAGTTATCACCAAATTTAGTTCCCTGAAGAGCAGTCTCGCCTGTCTGAGCATTTGCTGTAAATGCTCCCAGTGCAAAAGCAGATACAATAATAAATTTTTTCATAATTAAAATACGTTAAGTTGGTTATAAAATAAACATATCGTACATTTCATGTTGAAAGTTTGTTTATGAAGGTTAATCCTATATACTTACAACACATATATCTAATACATTTTCAAGCAGATACATTGTTTCAGTTTAAGAAATTAAACCTTCTTTTTAATTCAATATTTAAAACAATATTCGATATCGTTTTCATATTAAAGAACACAATATATTTAATTTTGGTTCGGGGGATTAAAACAAAATTAACATCTATTTTATTTTTAAGGAGGTGCAGAAGCACCCTTATATACTGTAGGAATACTTATATCTACTTGTATTTAATCATTGTTTTGATAAATCAACTATCTATCAAACACTGGTTAAAGTTATAGTTCATTAATGAATTATCTGTTAAAATAAAGCACTTTATTAACATTTAATATTAACAATTACTTTTATTATGCAAGAATGTACACTTTTGATACACAAACTTGTACACTTTCACATAGCAAAAGTGTACAGTTAACACAATGAAAAGTGTACGCTCTTAAACCCAATGAAACAGCGCCTCTATTCTAACTAATAATCAGCTATTTAGACTAACCACAACATTCAAATATCACTTTATATCTTGTTTATATAAAAATCCATACTTGCTTTTTTAACAACTAAGTTACTTCTCTAATTATTTTGAGCAATAACCTTATAACGATACATTGAAACAAAATTTTAGAAAAAATAAAAAGGCTCCCAACGTATGGAAGCCATTTTATTAAAGATGGAACTCGACAGCAATATCAAGATTAAATACAAACTGTTTCTCATAAGTATATCCTATCAAATAAATTCACTTTTTACATTAAACCAAGGGGTGATGACTCAAACAAAACATTTATTCCTGAAGGAGAATCTATAGGATACTCTATATAAACCCATCTTAAAGGGAAAACATAGAAACTATCCATCACGGCATTCTTATAAAACAAAGAATCGTCTATATAAACTTCAATTCCAAACGGTACTATCTCTCCAGTTTCAGAACAGCCATTGCATTGATTCGATACCGTCATATACAAATTATTATAACCACTCCGGTAAAACCAGTATACTCTATTTCCAATAAAAATAAAAGCACATACTATTAATCTTAAAAATAGTATTTTCCTTTTCATCTCTTTATAGTTCTTTATTCATATTATTTATAATCTATCCCCAGACACACTTTATCCCTCTTTTATATTTCTCACAGAATAAAAACAGGCACCATTACTCAATAATTTACCGGACGCTTTATTAATAACTTGTCATTATCATAACAACGCTTATTCTCAAAAATAAGGCTGTCCGACTTTACAAATATAAGCTGTCCACAAATATGGTATCCATTTTCCAACTCTCCATTCCTATGGATCCCCCCCTCCCATTTTCAAAATATTTTTCTTATCGTTCTATCTTGTCTGAAAAAGAATATATAGCAAAAAGTATTTCCCAGAACTAAAGAGATAACCAAATTCCAGGTAAATTTTCTAAATTCAGTTATCATCATCCGATTTCATTTCTCTATTGCTATAATCAATACGAGGATATATTTCATAAGACTCCTGATCATCATTCCATAAAAAGAAAATTCGAAAAGGATCGTTTTTGTACACTTCAATGGTATCCTGAGGATATACAACCTCATTCTTTTTTAACTCATTTCGTGGCATGTTAAACCACCGTTCATAATCCGAAATAACTGGAACATAAATAATACGTGCCTGGCGTAAGTATTCATATATATATTCCTTTGTGTTAGTACCCGGACGAGAAAAACGAGAGAGAAAATCTCTAAAAACAGAAGTACGTTTATATGAACTACGATACTCAATACCACCCCACAACATTGGTTCTTCACCATCAGGAAAAGGTACGATATTATAATAATCTGTAAACAAAGGAATAACATCCTCTCCATTTATCATAAAGAAACGACCTATAACTCCATAATTATAATCTTTGTAATAATATTTTTCATACTTCCAATAATAGCCCTTGGTATTAGTTCCGAACAATAATTTTTTGTCTGTATGATTCTGAACAAAGAATGCAAAACTTATTAAATAAGGAACAGTATCTTTATCTGCAACACCTTTATAAAGGTTGTGACGATTTAAACTTCGCGTAACGGAAGCAAATTCCAATTTTATTGAAATACCTCCATGTTGGGCAAAAGCATTAATACCGGTAAACCAAACAAGAACCGGAAAAAAGAGATAGCACTTATTATTACTAAGTTTAATACCCTTGACTTTTTTTATAAAATTCATTATATCTTCCATATATTTCTTTTTTTTGATCTTGAGGTAATTTTCGGTAAGATGGGTGTTTCATTTGAGCTTGATAACATCGCCAATGATCTTTGTCTCCTTTCCAACCTTTTATACCATGTCCGTAATATTCGTGTATACCTAACTGATTCCATATACTTTCGACTGTGTATAGATCTGTTACATATGACCTTACTGACACAGTTACCTTTATCTCTTCACCAACATCAACTTCTGTATATTTAGCTTGACGACGATCTGGATAAGGATCATTATATCCTTTTCCATAAGTATCATTACCCCTAGTTACAGGTTTCTCCAATACTGAAATCTCCCCATTATAAAGCCGAGACATATCTAATTTAGGATCTGAAGATTTTTTTAAAACATCCGTATAAATATGGGATTCAGCCGCAACCGTAAGAGCAACAGATCCCACAAATGTGGTATTTTTATCCGCTTGAATGGCTTTTGAGTTTATTATATTATCCTTCGAATACTTATCGACAGTCTTAGAATCTGTAATATAAATATTACCAGAAAAACCATTTTCGTCTACACCCAGAAAATTTCCATCAATATCATAATACGGAGAAGCAAGTTCACCGGTCGGATCTCCATACTTCATAGGATTCTCAGCACAGTATGAATATGGATTTTTATCATAAAATTTTTCACACAGCGGGTCCATCGTCGTAAAACGGCATAGGATCGGATCGTACCAACGCTTTCCGTTATCATACCAATAGAGTCCGTGCATCTTTTCAAGTTCTTTACCGGCATGAAGGAAGTTATCTTCTTCCATAGGTATCTCTGAAAAAGGAATACCATAAGGATAGTAATCAGCATATTGAATAACACCACGGGTTTCACTCAGAATAACACGATTATTGCCAATATGATCTTGAATATAATAACAATATTCACCATTATTTGTAGAGGGATTATAGTTGATATAACCACCATCAATACGAATTTTCTTCAATACATTATCCTCATAAATGAGATTATCACAATAATCCGTATGATGCTGGATAGATAATGAACCAGAGCTGGCGGGAGAAGGAAAGCCGATAGGAACAAGAACCTCATTGAAAATCGTTGTATAATCAGCACGGTGTTTTACACCATCGGCATCATATCTATAACAAATATTACTTCCATTCTCAAAAGTGATACTATTGGGGAGATTCAGGAGATTGTAATCAATGTTGGTAATATTACGATTCAAATCTTTATGGAGATTGCCGTTGGCATCATAGAAAAAGGTTGGAGTAGTATCAGGATATTTCGTGGTAAACTGAATAGGTAGAGAAGATACGTCATCATGACCTTCCGCATATATATAATCTAAGCCATAGTTCGAAGAACTAAGCAATAAATAATCTTCTTCTTGCTTATTATAAGTTCTGGTCATCATACCATTCGGATCACTACCTCCGGACTCTTTCATTTTTCCGGTTAAAGAGAAGTTATTTCCTAATATTTCAACAGAATAAGCAGAAGTTAAACAATCTTGCCCATATGAACATTTCATATGTATTTCATCTGTTTGTCTCAATTGCTGGGTTACCGGATCTTTATAAGTAGTTGAAAAAGAAACACATGAAGGATTTCCATTATAATAACTTTCCGGTTTCCTCACCCAATAACCATAATTATTTGTTTGTCTGTAATATGTAGATTGAATTTGATTGAACCAATTACGAATATTATACTCATAATTTATAATATCACTATTATCTGGTAGAGTTTTCCTCCTTAGCCGACCTAATTCATCATAATCATTCAAAGCAATAATGCGCGCTGCACCGCCATTTAAAGAGTGAGTAGTTTCACGTAAACGTCCGCCATGATCATAAGTATATGAATATCGCTCCGTCAAAGAAGAGATATAATTACTTGAGTGGGTATGCAAAACCTCAATTGGCTCTCCTACAAAATTATAAGATGTATAATAAGCATCATAACCTCCTACTAAATTATTACTACGTTGTTGAATTAAACGAGACTCCTGATCATAATAATATATTAAATAATGATTCCTTGCTCTATCAGTATCGAATGTTCTTACTATACTACCAGTATGTTGTCCCTTTGGGGAATTACAAAAAGAAGACGGAAAACCATTTCGTAATTGAAAGTCCATTTGACTACTTACGCCTATTGCCACTGAAGATTTAAAATCATAGTTATCATAATAATCTACTTTCAAGACTGTAAGGTTTTGAGTCGGTAATGTCTCATTACTATATCCCAGACAGGTATTATGACTACCAGTCAAATATTCCTTAGAAGTTATCTGACTATATTCCTGCTGTAGTTCAGTATGAGTTTTGCCTGTAATAATTGTTCTTCCAGACAAGATCGGACGTGAAAAAACATCATATTTGGTAAAGCACCACTCATTATTCAAACGTTGATTAGGCGTCTGAACAAGGATCAAACGATTGGCTTTGTCATACACATAATAAATAGGTTCTATGCCTGGAAGTTTCTTTGTAACACAATTTCCACGCTTATCATATGTATATACATAACAAGCATTATACAAACCAGAGTTAGGAGTCACGTCATAAAAACCATCCTCCTTTATATTATAACCATAAACATCCCAAAAAAAAGGAGTCAGCACGTAACGAAGACGCCCCATATCATCATAAACATAATCTACATTTTTATATCTGATACGTTTTCCTTCATTATCAGTAAAGTCATAATAAGTCACATTATCTTCATCCTTACTTACAGTAACTGTTAAAGCACCTGCCGGATAGAAGCCAGTTCTTTTCAACCGATTACCTTCTACTGTAAAATAAGGAACAGCTAAATCTCCTGTCGCTGTATTCGTTAAATAGTCTGTCTTTTGAGCTTTATCATTGGTATGCCAATCATCACCCGGTCCCACCTTCTTCACAATTCGTTTCAAGGGAGAAGAATCATAATATGTCCGGGTATAAGCATAAGTATCTCCATTATAAAAAAGAGCAGATTCATTTTTCACAATCTCCGGGCTACGATAACTCCCGGCAGTACCTGCCATAGATACAGGAAGCCATTCATGAGAAAGTCTTCCGGCAGCATCATATTCTTGTATAGCAACAAGATCATTTGCCTGAGGAGTGATTCCCTGGGCTACCGTTTGAACAGGACGTCCCAAACCATCAAAATACCCAATAGTAATAAGAGCCTGAGAAGGCGATAAAGCAGAAGCATCTGTCGATTCGACACGAGGAACTATCGTACGTATATAATTCTGATCTGCAGACTGAGACCGAACTGATGACAGAATACTACTAACAAAGAATATAAATAGCAAATAGTGTTTCATAGTAATTATAGTAATTTATTCTTTGATTATTTTTTCAACATAAGTTTTATCAGATACAACCAATTGAAGTATATAATTGCCTTTGGAGTAAGTATCCATAGAGATTGTTTCACTATGTACTCCAGCCCGTTGCATATTTAAATTCTTATGTACCAACAAACGCCCGTTTAAATCAAAAAGCCGGATATAAACCGGAGCAGTATCAGATAAATAATATTCAATGCTCAAATTCTCATTTACCGGATTAGGATAAGTATTGTAATAAACGGATAATTCTGTTTGTATGTGGTTATCCTCATCATTTTCCGGTGAAAAATGGGAATGTCCGGCAGAAAGACTTTTTTCTTTTAAAAGTTCTTGTAGCTGCATATTAAGTGGATCATTTTCCAGATAAACATGCTCCTCCGGCGGGTAATAAAAAGCTGTAGTATAATAAGCTATAGGAATTCCTAATCTGAAAGTCTCACAACAAACAGTTTCAAAAACCGGATATCGATACCCTTCGGCATACCAACGATAGTCTTTCAGCCTCAACATGATAGTATCATTCAGTAAATGAGATTGTATTTTCTCATCCGATAATATGGAACGATCGCCATGTATCTTTAAAAGAATTGAATCATTGATAGAAATTCTTTCGCATATATCTTTTTGTAAGCAAACACGTATCACATTCTTTAGTGTATCATTACCCGGGAGTAACATGGTACCCCATGCATCTGCTTTCACATTTACCCTACCCTGTGAAATAAAAGCCAACTTATCACTATATTTTCCTTCTCCATAATAAAAACTTTCTAAAGAATCCTGATAATGGAAAGGATAATGAAGTTCGGTTCCACAACGTACTGCATTAAAATAGGTAGTACGATTACGATACCCACGTAATAACAATGAATCTCCACCTGTCAATTCATAACTGTAACTGGTCTGATGTTCATTTGCAGAAATAAGTGTATCATTACCAGCATAACAAATCCGATAAGGAGTCTTCCGTTCTTGCAAATTACTAAAGTTCCAGAATACATCAGTTCCACTACGTCCCGGATACTTATAAGCAACTTCCTGCTTCACAATTGTATCATTAGCACGCATGTGTGCATACTCTTTTTCGAGGACATGCTGAGCAGAGCATAAGCCTATATTTATTATATTCAAAAAAATCAGACCAAATAAAACTTTATTGCTTGTATCCATATTCATATTGTTCAATTACTTTTCCTGCATCATCCCTGATACATTTCAAACGATTATGATTGTCATATTCATAATAGACTGATGTTCCATCGGGTTCAATACACTGTTTCAAACCTACCAAGTTATCGTAAATATAAGTAGTTACTCTGGCTTGGGGGAGTTGAGCGCGAAGATTATTTATCTGTTGATAGAATTCGTCTGTAGGCTCTCCCTCATATAACCTATCATAATTCGGGATATATTGTTTGATTTGAGCCTTAGTAGCATTTTCTATTTTAGCTAATATGCAACTATTAGAATGTCCCCAAATATAAAATTCATGCAAACCGTCACGGGTGATACTTTCCTCCGGAAGAATGACATTTCCATCATTATATAATAACTCAAGCTCTGGTACAGTAGAATACCGGCTATCTTTATTATCACCCGTGGTAGATGTGAAAGGAACAAAATTAGTCAAAGGGATATCCGTCTCTAATTTATAAACTTTAGTCGGCTGCGCTCTATTATTATACAAAGTCAATTGGCTTCCGATTACCTTATCCGTATCATTCATGCGAACACATTGTATCACTTCCACAGGTTTTATTACATTATTGGCACTTAGCTCTACATAAACATCTTTATCCAAGTCTGAAGTATAAATAGTTTTAGTTATGATGTCCTTCCCATTCCCTGTTTTAGAGACACGATTAATCATATAATTATCATTATTATATGAATATATAGTAGATACTTTCTGAGTAGTTCCATTATTCAAATAATTTACGATGCTCTCATTAGAAAGCCTCTTATATTGCTCCGGAAAAACTTTATAACAATACATCACACCATCATTAAATTTTAAGGCTTGTTGATTAGGTCTTAACTCAATCGGAAGACTCTCATAGTCATATTCTGTTTTTTGTACAAGTGTATCATTATTGTAAAAATACCTACTTAACAAACGACCATTCATTCCGCGACGATCCTGAGTATATAAATTATTTGATTCCAATTCAGACTCACTGTAGTACGAATCTATCGTTTTAGATTTTTTCCCATCACAAAAGATTGTCTCAGTAACTTTTTGATATCCTACAATATTACCAAATGTATTACCTTGAAGTTGTACTACACTACGAGATGAGTAAACAGCCAATTGAATATTATCTATTGAATAATAATATCCAAAAACCGGTTCGACTAATAAGATACCACTGGTTTTATTACCATTATTATAACTGAAAAGGCGTTCAACTCCATCAGTTTTTATCTTTGCAATTCGAACTCCACCACCTACTTTTTCTGTTTGGTCATAACTACTAATATAAGTGTTCGGTTCAAAAGTCAATTCTACACAACCTCCTGTTGGATAAATTATCTTTTCTAACATTCCGGTAGTAATATACTTAGGATTACACCTCACATCTCTCCCATTTGTTACCACCGTACCCGATAATCCCGGAGATTCCCAATTGAAAAAACACCTATTATTGACTCTTACAATTTCCGGAAACAAATTTTCAGAACTACTATAAGCTGATGTACCATTATAATATCCCCATACGTCAAAACTCAAAGAGGTCTTCAGTGGCAATTCAAAGTTCGAATTATATGTAAAACGATATGAAGGTAATGAACTATTGTTACAGTATTCACGAAGAGAATCTAACCGGAGACGTTTCTTTACATAATTTGAAGCTGTAGAAGAGGCTATATCAAAATAAGAATAATTAAACGAGTACCCTTTTATTAATTTATTTTTTTTATTCCGAATTTCTAAAGCATCCAAATAAACCGGTCTATCTTTATTATCAAAAGGATATCCATAATCAGAACGTGGACTATGCAAAAAATCAATTCTATTACCATTCCACATTATTTTTTTCAAATAGACTTCTCTGTCAGCAAAACTTCCCTGGGCCATTTTAGTATTCTCAAGACTGGCTTCCGGCAAAATAGAAATACTACCACAAGATGGATTGGGGTATTCTAAAGAGGTCAGTTGCTTCGTTAAGCGTGTCAAAAATGATGGGGCAAGCAAAAAATTATTGGTACTGTAAGTATGAGTTATATATACATTTCTTTCAATATTATTTTTCACTGCATACTCAAAAGAAATGTAGTTTCCATCTACTGTTTCAATAGCCGTTAAATACCAAGTCGTTATACTCCTTTTTCCTACAACAGCAGGAAAGTCAAAAATATGAGATGCACCTGAAAAAGACGTGGCTTCTTCATGTTCATTAAAGTAAAGAATGTGTCCTGTTGGCAAAACAACAGTAATACTCCATCCACCCCACGATTCTGTGATACTAATCTGTAACCCATCTTCAGGTTTTTCCAAAATTGCTCTATTTTCACCCTCCTTCATGACAAACCGACCACTATATCCCAGAAAATTATAGCTAAACAGATCTGGTTCACAGTCTAATTTTAATTCACGTCTATATATATTATAATATACACCTGTAGCACTTTGGCAACCTTCCATATCCTCTCTCTTTTCCCACTTGAAATAAAAAGGACAATCGCCGTCTGCATAATAACAATCGGGAACATACGATGGTATGGGCTTAGTAAGATTCGGATCACTTCCGGTCTGATCATATCGATACCAGTGTCCATTGACATCCAAATCGTCTAATCCTTTGATTTCACGACTAATCGTTCCCCCGACATTTAAAGACCATCCCAACCCTACCCAAGAAGCTTCTGCTTCCACTCTGACCCCTGCCGGATGGTAATTCAGAGAAATAGGCATCTGAAGACTTCCCAAATCAATGGTATATAGAGGAATAGAAATATCAGGGATTCCCGTATATTTAGATACGGGAATCTCATCATAAACATTAAAGGATGCTGCTACCGGAGAGGAGGGTGTTTTTACAGTAGGTAAACGTTCCTGAGAAACATTAGGTAATGACTGAGCAACAAGTTGTCCAACACCAGCAGCATAAAAGAAAAAACAAACAATGCTTTTCTTTGAAATAAGGTTAACAAAAAAATATTTCATAGGTATGTTTTATTCAAATCAATAGCAATCTCAGTACAGCGGCAATCCATATCGCCCATCTACCACTTTTTCCAATTCAGTACTTAACTGTTGTACGCGTTTAGGCTGCTCTTTTGCCAGATTATTCTTTTCACCGACATCCTTTTTCAAATCATACAATTGTGGTTCCATACTGTTACCCAATTCGATATTCACAGTCTTATTATAAGCAGGGCCCTTACCGGGACGGACATATTTCCAACGCCCGTCTGTAATAGAAAGGTTGTTTTGTGCATTCTGCAATACCAGATAGTCACGTCCTTTCTTCTCTTTTCCCATCCAGGCAGCTTTCATTGGACGACTGTCCGGTGCTGCACCTTCGGGAAGAGCCTGATTCAACATCTGGGCAAAGGTGGCAAACCAGTCAATCTGGCAAAGTAATGCATCGGATACTCCCGGCTTAATCTGTCCCGGCCATCTCCAGATACAGGGAACACGTGTTCCGGCTTCATAAATACTGTATTTACCACCCCGATATTCACCTCCGGGTTTATGATCGCCCAATAGTTCTACGGCCTGATCTTTATAACCGTCATCAACCACAGGACCATTATCACTGGAAATAATGACCAATGTGTTCTTATCCAATCCCAACTCTTCAAGAGTATTCAGAATTTCACCTACACTCCAGTCAAATTCCAATAAACAATCGCCACGAGGCCCCATGCCACTCTTACCTACGAATTGTGCTCCGGGAACACGAGGTACATGAGCATCTTGTGTGGCAAAATAAAGAAAGAAGGGAGCATCTTTGTGCTTTTCAATAAAAGATACGGCTTTTCCGGTCAGTGTTTCGGCTATTTTATCATCTTTCCAAAGTGCTGACTTTCCACCTTTCATAAACCCGATACGGGAGATTCCGTTGACAATACTCATATCATGCCCGTGCGAAGGGTGCATAACCAACAACTCCGGATTATTCTTACCGGTAGGTTCACCCGGGAAGTTCTTTTTGTAACTCACCTGGATAGGATCGGCAGGATCAATATTGATCACCTGATCGTTTTCTACAAATACACAAGGCACACGATCACCGGTGGCAGCCATAATAAACGAATAATCAAAACCAATATCATTAGTACCCGGTTTCAAGGGTTTATTCCAATCCTGTTCGCCTCCCTTATCTCCCAGCCCAAGATGCCATTTACCTACCACTCCGGTTGCATAGCCGCTTTGCTTAAACATATCCGGCATAGTATAACGTTCCGGCCGGATGATTGAAGCAGCGTCACCATCGGCAATACCTGTTCCGGCTTTACGCCAGGCATATTCGCCCGTAAGCATAGCATAACGGGAAGGGGTACTTGTAGCCGCTGCGCTATGTGCATTGGTGAAACGCACACCTTGGGCAGCAGCACGATCTACATTAGGAGTGTGGATCGTTTTTGCACCATTACAACTGAAATCACCGAAACCAATATCATCGGCATAAATAAAAACGACATTGGGACGCTGAGGTTCGTTATTTTGCGCAACAATCTGTTGAGCCAGACAAGGAGTTAAAACAAGAGGAAGTACAAAATATCTTTTTTCCATAATTAATTAATATTAGATTCCGAAACAAATATCGTCATTTACAAAGAGATTTACATCCTATATCAGTCAATACTTTTTGCGTGCAATGAAAAAAAAGACGTTTATGGACATATTGATAGACAAATTTGGAAACAGAAAAAGGTTGTTTTTGATAATCTTGGAAATGGATAAACAAATACTTATCTTTGGACGTTAGATAGTTAACCACTAAAACTATATAAGTTATGAAATTTTTTATAGACACAGCCAATCTGGAGCAGATACGCGAGGCATATGCACTCGGAGTGCTCGACGGAGTTACTACCAATCCTTCGCTCATGGCAAAGGAGGGAATCAAAGGTACCGAAAATCAACGTAAACATTATGTTGAAATATGCAACATTGTAGGCGGCGATGTAAGTGCAGAAGTGATAGCCACTGATTACGAAGGAATGATCCGCGAAGGTGAAGAACTTGCAGCACTCAATCCGCATATTGTAGTAAAAGTACCATGTATTGCCGAAGGTATTAAGGCTATTAAATATTTTACAGAAAAAGGTATCCGTACCAACTGTACACTGGTTTTCTCTACCGGACAGGCACTATTGGCAGCCAAAGCAGGAGCCACCTACGTATCTCCCTTTGTTGGTCGGCTGGATGATATTTGTGAAGATGGCGTAGGCTTAGTTGCCGAAATCGTACGAATGTACAGATTTTATAATTATAAAACTCAGGTACTGGCTGCCTCCATACGCAGTACAAAAAATATTATGGACTGTGTAGAGGCCGGTGCAGATGTAGCCACTTGTCCGCTAAGTGCCATCAAGGGGTTGCTTAACCATCCATTGACAGATTCCGGACTCAAAAAGTTTCTGGAGGACTATAAAAAGGTAAACGGATAAAAATCCGGGCCAAACAATTTCCTGAGTCTGCCGTTATACTTATAAAAACAAGATATAACTATGGACTTAGGAAATTGGATGAATAAGATTCTCATCGGATGGGGAGTAGACCCAAAGATAGCTAACACTTTCGATGAGGCTATTATCGCTGTTTTAATGATTTGTATTGCTGTGGGGCTTGATTATCTCTGCCAAAGTATTTTTGTTGGCGGGATGAAGAAGTACACCAAGCACTCTCCCCATGTATGGAATACATTATTGATGAAACGCCGTGTATTCCATAATCTTATACATACCATTCCAGGCATATTGATATATGCACTGCTTCCGATGGCTTTCGTCAGAGGAAAAGAGTTACTACTTATTTCGCAAAAGATATGTGCTATTTACATTATCATGTCTTTGTTGCTCGCTCTGAACGGAGTTCTGCTAATGATACTGGATGTATATACAGAGAAAGCGACAGCGAAAAATCGTCCGATGAAAGGCTTCATCCAGGTATTACAGGTTCTTCTCTTCTTTGTGGGTGGTATTATCATGATTGCTATCCTCGTCAATAAATCTCCTGCCAGCCTGTTTGCCGGATTAGGTGCTTCGGCAGCCATTCTGATGTTGGTGTTTAAAGATACAATTCTTGGTTTTGTAGCAGGTATTCAGCTTTCTGCCAATGATATGGTACGTCTGGGTGACTGGATCACTCTCCCTTCAGGAAATGCCAATGGAGTGGTGCAGGAAATCACATTGAATACCGTAAAAATTCAGAATTTCGACAATACCATCTCTACAGTTCCTCCATACAGCTTGGTGAGTAACCCGTTCCAAAACTGGCGTGGAATGGTAGAATCGGGGGGACGGCGTGTTATGAAGAATATCACACTCGACCTCACCACCCTGAAGTTCTGTACCCCGGAAATGCTGGATAACTTTCGGAAAGAAATTCCTTTATTGGCCGACTACCAACCGGAAGAAGGAGTAATACCTACCAATTCACAGGTTTACCGTGTTTATATAGAACGTTATCTATGCAGTCTGCCTGTAGTCAATCAGGATCTGGACCTGATCATCAGCCAGAAAGAGGCAACCGAATATGGTGTACCTATCCAGGTATATTTCTTTTCCCGCAACAAGATATGGAAAGAATATGAACGAATCCAGTCTGATATCTTCGACCATCTGCTCGCAATGGTTCCGAAGTTTGAACTCAAAGTATATCAATATTCAGATTAAGAGGTCCGCTTATGGCTCTCTTTATACTGAGTAGGCGTCTCTCCTGTGTATTGCTTGAACGCTGTACTAAAATAACGTGAAGTGGAGAACCCCGTACGCTCTGCTATCTCTGTAAAGTTGAGGTCAGTAGTAGTAATAAGCTGTATTGCCCTTTCCAATCTGAACTTATTGATGTAATCATTGGCTCCCATATCCGTCAGAGCTTTCAGCTTATTGTACAATGTAGCACGACTCATATACATCTCTTTACAAAGAAATGCAATATCCAATACTGAACTATCCAAATTTTCTACAATAATCTTATTCAGTTTCAAAAGGAAAGTTTCATCTGCCTGACTGAAAGTACTTTCCTCCGGTACCGGCAATAACCCTGCATTGAGATAGCGTACTTTAGTTTGCTCTCTGTTGCGCAAACGACTGCGAATCAGTTCCAACAACATTTCTTCCTCAAACGGTTTGGTCAGATAACCATCTGCCCCAATCTTGTATCCGTGCAACTGACTTTGTTCGTCATCACGTGCAGTGAGCAAAATAACCGGTATATGGCTGATGTCAATATTCTCTTTTATCTGTTTACAGAGTTCATATCCGTTCATACGTGGCATCATTACATCACTGACTACAATGTCGGGCTGGTACCTCCGAACGATTTCCAAAGCCTCTACACCATCTGCAGCAGTATATACTTGCTTGAAGTGTACTTTCATGGTATCTCTCAGGAAATCAATCAAATCCTGATTATCATCTACTACAAGCAATGAATAATCCTTCGTCTGAAAAGTATTTGTTTCTGTATTTTTTTCTTCGTTATCATCCGTTATCAATTCGTTCAGATAGGCTTTGGGCTGACAAATAATCTCCTCTGATACTACCTGAAGCGGAAGTTCAAAGAAAAAAGTGGCACCAGCAGTATCATTGTCTTTGGCACCAATACTACCTCCATGCAGCTCTGCCAATATTTTGGAATAAGACAAACCAATACCCGTACCATTCCTTTCACCACTTCCCTGGTAGAATCGGGTGAAGAGTTTATGTATATTTACCTGTTTCAATCCACAACCCTGATCGGCTACGGAAACGCGAACCGACTGCTCATCCGGCAGCAGCTGCGTTTGAATCAAAATTTCACCACCCTCCGGACTATGTTTTAAGGCATTAATCAATAAATTGGTAAGAATGATCTCACATTTCTCCCTGTCAAAACTAACCACTGTAATCTGTTCATCCAACTGATAGCGTATATATACGTTCCGTGCTTCTCCTTCACTTATAAAATCGGCAGAGACCTCTAATACCCAGTCATTTAACAGCTGTGGGTAGACCTGTAACTTACTGACTCCAACCTCCATTTTTCGTAAATCCAACACCATATTAAGCAAGTCCCTCATACGCTGTGACTGCCTGTAAATTCCTTTAAGCGGAACATAATTGGAATCTGTAGGTGCCAAAGATTTCAGTATACGATTGAGTGGTGCATGTATCAATGTCAATGGTGTCCGAAGCTCATGACTAATATTAATAAGAAAACGTACTTTTTCTTCATACATTTGCTTTTCATGCTCTTTCATCGCCCACTTTAGCTTGTTTTCTTTACGGCGCATAGTGACCAGAAAGACCTGAATAATGACACCGGATACAAGTAATATACAACATAGGATAAACCACCACGTCTGATACCACGGTGGTAATATGGTCAAACTCAAAACCTGTTGTAAAGGAGTCCAATTTCCATCTTTTGTACTGCATGAAGCCATAATCCGATAATCTCCGGGAGGTAACGAACGAATGACTAACTCCGAACTATAGGAATCAATGTACTGGTTATTCAATCCGACAATCTGGTAACGATATATTTTCTGACGGAAAATATCTTTCTCACAAGACATTACACGAACCGCAATAGACTTACTGCTCCAGGATACGGAAATACCGGTGGGATTTGCACTTAACGCATCACTTACCGACTCTCCGTTAATCAGTATATCCGTCAACTGCATTTGTGGATACTCTGAACTTTCTACCGGCAAATTCTTGTCTATCCTCAACAGTCCTCTGATACCACCCATATAAATATCTCCCCGGGTAGAAATCAGTCTGGGTTTAGACAAATATTCGTTTATAAAAACTCCGTCCGACTCGCCAAACAGAATAAACCTCTTTTCATTGACAAGCCATGCAAACAACATATTGTCCGCACCTATCCATATTTTACCTCTCTGATCACACATTATGGAAGTGATCTCACCAAAAAGCGAGGTAGGTAAATGATTGTACTGACGGGTTTCCGGATTATAACTGCTCAACCCCTGATTGCTGCCAATCCAAAAAACACCACGTTCGTCCCGTGATACGGCATTGATAAGCGTATCTCTGCCACAAGTATACACCGTATGTAACCTATTAGTAGAGTGATTTAATACGTAAATTCGCCTCAGATCACAAAAATAACTTACCTCTGCTTCATGGGCTACCGGAAGAATTGTTCCGACCAAATCATTTCCTTCCTCTTCGATAGCTGCTTCAACCTTTCCGGAAGCGATATCATACCGGTAAATATGAGAGCCAAGCAATAGCACAGAACCCGAAGATACCTGACAAACATTTACTGTCTTGCCACTATACCGGAGCAGATTGTTTATTTCTTCGTTGTCAATGACCAACGGTTTGAGAGTTCCCGTCGATTTATTAAAGACAAACAATCCTTTGGAGAAAAGAGAAAGTAACAATTCATTAGGCGTATAGCCGGTAACAGAGGCAACCTTAGCCTTCCAGGTAGTAGGATAATGCCGGAATTTCTCTGATTCAGGATTTAATCTGTTCAGACCGCCTCCATCCGTACCAATCCATATATCATCGGATACAGAATCCTGGTATAGACTAAGAACAGCATTGTCACTTAACCCGTCATCATTCCCTGGTACTACATCCGTATAGGTTTTCATCGATATTTCACGAATATTGATCAGACCACCCCGGATACTACCTGCCCACATATTATTATTAACATCATTGTGCAGACATAAAATTGAATTTACAGGCAGGGAATAGCTATTACCGGGAATATGCTCAAGAATAGACATTTCATTTGATCCGGGATCTAATATATTGATTCCTCCACCATCGGTCCCTATCCAGATATGATCATCTCTTTCGGTCATACACAGAACCACATCATTATTGAGCTGAGAATTCTGAGTTGTATAAGAGGCCAGTAAAGTACCGTCTTTTGAGAAACACCGAATCCCATTATTATAGGGAGCCACCCAAACACGCTGCCGGGAGTCTATCATTATTTCCATTATCTCCTTACTACAATCAAAAGGAGGAGAAGTTACTTGCCCGGAACGGAGATTAAGCAGTAAAACACCTTGCCAGCGACTGGCACAAAGCAGTGTTTCTGCATCCCACATACCAATAAACGAAATGGAGAATTGAGTATCGGAAGTAAAATCCTGAAGAAGAGTGAAGGAATCATCTTTATAGCTATAAAAGTAGATTTTATTCCGTGCACCAAACAAGATCCCCTGATTTATCCTACATGAAGCATTAACTATTATATTCTGATTGTTCCGGTTTTTAATAACATCAAAATCATCACTCCTGCGTCGGTAACGGGCTATCCCTTTATCTGTCATAATCCAGATATTATGCAGACTGTCCTCCATAATCTGATGAACATGATTATGAGGCAACGAATTAGGATTGTCAGGCTGATGTATATAATGTTTTAACTCATGTCCGTCGAAACGCCCCAAACCAGCTTTTGTCCCGATCCATACAAATCCTTTCTTTTCGGCATAAATACACCGAACCGTAGAGGGTAAACCCTCATTTAAGGATATCTGTTTGAAATAATAATGACTGGCTTTCAAACCATTAGAATAAAGAAACAAGCTTATTATCAAACAAAAAAGACGAAAGTTATTAGATATTTTCATAAGTAAGATTCGTATGTGATCAGGGCAAAAATAAACGTTTCTTTCTCTTCTACCAAAAAAAGAGTATTAAAAGAGTGGCCAGTTCGGATCATCCGTATGAGCTTCCAGCATGATAGCTTTCAATTCTTCTGCCTTTTCCGGATATTTATTCAGTAGATTATACTTCTCAGAAGGATCTGCCGCCAGATTATAAAGTTCATAATATGGCTTTTCACCACGGATATTCATGTGTACTAACTTCCACGAGCCTTTGCGTACCGCCTGACGCCCATTCAGTTCCTGAAACTCGAAATACAGGTATTCATGTTCTTTCTGCCCTTTTCTATTTTCAAGCAAAGGAAGCATGCTCACACCATCCATCTCTTTGACAGCAGCTTTTGGATTCAAAAGCTCTTCAAAAGTAGGCATCAGATCCCAAAAAGAACACATAAAATTTGTTTCCGTCCCCGCCTGGATATGTCCCGGCCAGGAAATAATCATAGGCACACGAATTCCTCCCTCATACAAATCGCGTTTATAACCACGCCAGATACCATTACTATTAAAGAAATCCGGATCAGCTCCCCCTTCTCTATGAGGCCCGTTATCACTGGCGAAGATAATAATCGTATTATCGTATATTCCCTTATCTTTCAGCTTTTGTACCAATTGACCAACATATACATCGAGCCGATAGACCATTGCAGCAAATGTAGCACGGGGATTGAGTTGAGTACAATACCCTCCCTTACGAAATGCTGGGCTTCCGGGTTCAAAGCCTTTGTATGGAACCTCCGGAAATTTACCACGAAATTTATTTATAATACTATCCTCGGGTACAATCAGTTCGGCATGTGGGATGATAGTAGGATAAAATAAGAAGAAAGGTTCTTCCTGCTTCCTGTTATCTAAAAAAGAAAGTGCTTTAGAATGAATCAAGTCCTGAGAATAGGTTCCTTTGCCATATTCCACTTCCAGTACATTATCTTTGAGTTCAATACGTTGATCGTTTTCCCATAAATGATCGGGATAATAACTATGAGCCAGTAACTGACAGTTATAACCATAAAAATGATCGACGCCTTGCTTATTGGGGTCACCTGTGGAACCTACGAATCCTAATCCCCACTTACCAAACGTACCGGTTTCATAACCTGCATCTTTGAACAAATGAAAAATAGTACGGGAGTCTGCCGGTAAAGGAAACTGCCCTTCGGGATTTAATTCTTTATTTCCCCGGATAGCTGTATGACCGCTATGAGTACCTGTCAACAGGCATGATCGTGAAGGAGCACTGACCGTTGTACCGGAATAACATTGCGTGAAACGCATTCCATTCTGAGCTAACAAATCGATATTGGGAGTATCAAATTTTTCTTGCCCGTAACAGCTCAGATCACCGTACCCCAGGTCATCAGCCAAAATAAAAACAACATTAGGACGTTGGGGAGTTTTTGATTTCTTTTTCTGTGCAAAGCCCGGTTGAATTCCGGAAAAACCGATAAGTAATACACTTCCGTATAAAATTCTGTTTCTCATTATGTACTAATATTTAAGATTTTCGTCACAAAGATAAGGTTTTCTTTGAAAAGGCTTTTCCATTTTTGTCTTTTGATATGTTCGAATTTGTCCAAAGTCATCCAATCCGAATTTTATTATCCACTTTTCAAAGAAAATCCGATACTAAGAAAATAAATCACACGTTATTATTACAATTGAATAATCATCTTTGCTAAATTATTAATCATATTTATATGAAAAAGCTCTATTTATCTATTCTGACTGCCCTATTCATTGTAGGTGCCCGCGCAGAGAACCCGGATAACGTCCCCCCTCTTTCCATCTGGTTTGATACCCCCAATAACCTTGATGGACGCGCTATCTGGCAAAGAGCCGATGGTAAAGGTGAAAACCCGGATAAAGCCTGGGAAACAAGTTCACTACCTTTGGGAAACGGTAGTCTTGGAGCCAATATTATGGGTTCTATTGCTGCCGAACGTATTACATTAAACGAAAAGACCCTATGGAAGGGCGGACCAAATACTTCCGGCGGAGCAGACTATTATTGGAATGTAAATAAACAATCGGCACCAATATTAAAAGAGATACGCCAAGCATTCACAGCTGGTGACCAAAAACGGGCAGAGACACTGACCCGCAAAAATTTTAATGGTCTGGCAGCTTATGAAGAAAAGGACGAGACTCCCTTCCGCTTCGGTTCGTTCACTACCATGGGAGAGGTATATGTGGAAACCGGATTAAGTGAAATCGGCATGAGTGATTACAAACGCATTTTGTCATTGGATTCAGCCACGGCAACGGTCCGCTTCCTTAAAGACGGAATTAAATATCAAAGAAACTATTTCATCTCTTACCCGGACAGTGTGATGGTGATGAGATTTACTGCGGACAAACCGGGAATGCAAAATCTCACATTCAGCTACAGCCCCAATACTGAGGCACAAGGAAAGATAGAAGCAGATGGAACAAACGGTCTTTGCTACGCCGGAAAGCTAAATAACAATCAAATGAAGTTTGCACTTCGGTTCCGCGCCATAAACAAAGGAGGAACAGTAAGAGTTGAAAACGGAAAACTCGTGATAAAAGATGCAAACGAAGTTGTCTTTCTACTCACAGCCGATACGGATTATAAAATGAACTTTAACCCGGACTTCAACACTCCGGAAACGTATGTGGGAAATAACCCGGCAGAAACTACCCGGAACATGATGAAGCAAGCGGAAACAAAGACTTACGAAGTACTTTACCTTCGCCACCAAAATGACTATACCGCACTCTTCAACCGTGTGAAATTGAGTCTGAACCCTCAAGTGCCCATTGCAGACCTGCCTACTGATCAACGGCTGAAGCATTATCGCCAGGGAACTCCGGACTACTATTTAGAACAACTTTATTATCAATACGGACGTTATCTGCTGATAGCCAGTTCACGTCCCGGAAATATGCCGGCAAACCTGCAAGGTATATGGCACAATAATCTGGATGGTCCGTGGAGGGTAGATTATCATAACAACATTAACATCCAGATGAACTACTGGCCTGCCTGTTCTACCAATCTGGACGAATGTATGTTACCTCTAATCGACTTTATACGTGGATTAGTGAAACCCGGAGAAAAAACAGCAAAGGCGTATTTTAATGCACGTGGATGGACGGCTTCTATTTCTGCAAACATCTTTGGATTCACCGCTCCCCTATCCAGTGAACAGATGGAGTGGAACTTCAACCCAATGGCCGGTCCCTGGCTGGCTACACACATCTGGGAATATTATGATTATACGCGCGACAAAAAATTTCTTTCAGAAATAGGATATCCACTGATAAAAAGTAGTGCACAGTTCACTGCTGACTACTTGTGGCATAAACCGGATGGAACATATACAGCAGCCCCTTCTACTTCCCCAGAACATGGTCCGGTGGATCAAGGAGCTACCTTCGTACATGCAGTCGTACGGGAAATCCTTTCAGATGCTATTTCAGCAAGTAAGATATTAGGAGTAGACGCAAAAGAGCGCAAACAATGGGAGAATATATTAAAGAACCTGGTTCCTTATCAGATTGGCCGATACGGACAACTGATGGAATGGTCAGTAGATATTGATGATCCCGACGACAAACACCGCCACGTTAACCACTTATTCGGGTTACACCCGGGACATACTCTATCTCCCATTACGACTCCGGAATTGGCTCAGGCTGCCAAAGTAGTATTACAACACCGTGGTGACGGTGCTACCGGTTGGAGCATGGGATGGAAATTAAATCAATGGGCAAGATTACAAGATGGAAATCACGCCTATATGTTATTCGGAAATTTATTAAAGAACGGAACCTTAGATAATCTGTGGGATACCCATGCTCCCTTCCAGATTGATGGAAACTTCGGAGGAACAGCAGGCATTACAGAGATGTTGTTACAAAGCCATATGGGATTTATTCAATTGTTGCCGGCACTTCCTGATGCCTGGAAAGAAGGTTCAATCAATGGCATTTGTGCCAAAGGTAATTTTGAGGTCTCTATCGCCTGGGAAAATAACCAACTAAAAGAAGCAACTGTCACATCAAAAGCCGGAACACCTTGTACTATTAAATATGGTGACCAAACTCTCTCATTCAAAACTCAGAAAGGACAGAGCTACAAAATTGTAGGAAAAAGGGGGAAAATTAGGAGGGAATGATGAGTGAAGTGATGAGTAATTAGTGATGAGTGATGAGTGATTAGTGGCTGCGCTATTATGCCGCATGGCACTAATCACTCATCACTAATCACTCATCACTATTTATCACGCTATCGTCACCGCCGGATCAAGATAAACATCCTGAATGGCATTCAATAATTCGACACCTTTATTCATAGGCTTTTGGAAAGCTTTACGTCCACTAATCAGCCCCATACCTCCGGCGCGTTTATTAACAACAGCTGTAACTACGGCATCTCTTAAATCGGAAGAACCATGAGATTCTCCACCGGAATTTATTAATCCAACGCGTCCCATATAGCCATTGGCTACCTGATAGCGACAAAGATCAATAGGATGTTCCGAAGCTAACTGTGTATACATACGTTCGTCTGTTTTACCAAAACCGATAGCAGTAAAGCCACCATTGTTTACAGGAAGTTTCTGTTTTACAATATCAGCTTTGATAGTCACACCAAGGCGGTCAGCCTGTCCGGTAAGGTCAGCAGCAGCATGATAATCCACACCATCTTTCTTGAAATCGCTATTACGCAAATAACACCACAAGATAGTTGCCATACCTAATTCATGGGCGTAATCAAACGCTTCGGCTATCTCCACCAATTGACGCCGGCTCTGTTCTGAACCGAAATAAATAGTAGCACCTACGGCTACAGCTCCCATTTCCCAGGCTTCCTTCACAGTGCCAAACAGTACCTGATCATACGTAGTAGGATAGCTTAACAACTCGTTATGATTCAGCTTCACCACAAAAGGAATCTTATGTGCATACTTACGTGCCACAGCACCCAATATACCAAAGGTAGAAGCTACGGCGTTGCACCCTCCTTCAATAGCCAGTTTCACAATATTCTCCGGATCGAAATAAATCGGATTCGGAGCAAAGGAAGCACCCGCAGTATGTTCAATATCCTGATCAACAGGAAGAATAGAAACATAACCGGTATTGGCCAGACGACCATGTCCGAGAATTGTTTGCAAACTACGTAAAGTCTGTATATTACGGTCAGAATCTATCCAAATACGATCAATCGTTTCGGAAGAAGGAATATGAATCATCGATTTATCTATAGTCTTGCAAGTATGGTCAAGGTAATATGCGGCCTTGTCACCCAATAAATCTGTTATTTTACTCATAATGTTGTTTTTTTAAAAATTAATAAAACCAGTAGTTGAAAGTTAGCATCCCAACTACTTTTTCTTGCCCTGGTTAGCCACTGCTTCCATCAGTTTTTTTATCTCTTCAGGATCACCCAGAAAATAATCATTCACCAAATTGAGATCATCGTCGAACTCGAAAACATAAGGTACTGCTGTCGGAAGATTTAAATTCACAATATCTTCATCAGAGATATGTTTCAGATGTTTGATAATCCCTCGTAAACTGTTTCCATGGGCTACAACAAGTAACTGATCAGCGGTTTTCAGATTTGGAAAAATGATACACTTCCAGTAAGGCATAATACGCTCAATGGTTTCTTTAAGAGACTCCGTACGGGGTAATTCGGTATCAGGAACTTCTTTATAGCGATTTTCAAAACGAGGATTGCGCGAATCATCTTCTGCCAATGCATGAGGAGCTACATCATAGCTACGACGCCAGATCAACACTTGTTCATCACCGTATTTAGCAGCCGTTTCTGCTTTATTCAATCCTTGCAATGCACCATAATGCTTCTCATTCAAACGCCAAGTTTTCTCTACCGGAATCCAGTCCTGATCTAACTTATCCAATGCACAATTTAATGTCTTCACTGCCCGCTTAAGATAAGAGGTGTAGGCTTTATCAAAATTAAAACCATTTTCTTTCAGTAACTCACCTGCTCTGTTGGCTTCGGCAATGCCTTTTTCCGTAAGGTCTACATCTGTCCATCCGGTGAAACGATTCTCTTTATTCCACGCACTTTCTCCGTGGCGAAGCAAAACTATTTTTTTCATCTGCCATTACTCCTTTCTGTTTTAGTATACAACACTTTTAGCAAGAGCAAAGTTCACTATAACAGATAAAGTTGTCAATACCCCAAAATACCGATTTATTATTTTCTTTCTCAATTCAAATGTGTACTTTTACAGCGTTAAAAACACCGAATAAAAAGATACCACTTTGAAGACAAACAAACAGTCAGACAGCGAATTTATCTTTAAACTGATGAACAAAGCAAATATGGGTTGGTGGGAAGCCGATTTAAAAACAAAAAGAAGTATTCGAACACTTCGTCAAGCTCAACTCTTTTATCCCGGGTACCGGCTTAGAACTTTCCATCTGTCAAAGCATTGTCGCACAATTAGGTGGTAAAATTGGTCTTGAATCAGAACCAGGTAAAGGTTCTTGTTTTTGGTTCACTCACCCGTTAAACTAAATAACGCTTTGATATATTTTAGTGGATAGAAGTCGCAAATATTCATCACATTTGAAAGAAGTAAACTATTGCTCTTCTATCCACTAAAATTCCATTCATAACTTGAAGAATCCAAGAGAAAATCTTGTTCTTATCTATTTCTTTTCAAGAAAATACGATCTGAAATTACATCTGGTAACTCAGATTCATAATGAGTCACCATGATCATCGTTTTGTCCCGTCGACGGCAAAAAGCTTCAATCACCTTCTTCACTCGCCGGCGATTAAATGTATCGAGTCCATGAAGTGGCTCATCCAGAATCAGTAACTCAGGATCCTTAACAAATGCACGTGCCAATAATGCCAGCCGTTGTTCACCACTCGATAGCTGCAGGAAAGGTTTATCTTTTAACCGGACAATGCCGAAAATATCCATCCACCATTCACATATCGCTATCTGCTCCTGTTGCGGACGTTTATAAAGTCCGATACTATCATGCAATCCGCTTGCCACAATCTCAATAGTAGGCAGATTTTTCAAATAAGCCCGGTGCATTTCAGGACTCACATAACCAATGTGCTTTTTTATCTCCCAAATACTTTCTCCCGTACCGCGTTTACGCCCAAACAAGCTGATATCACAAGCATACGACTGTGGATTGTCGGCACAAACAAGACTGAGCAAAGTAGACTTTCCTGCACCATTCTCTCCACTGAGCGCCCATTTTTCACCCCGACGTACAACCCAGTCAAGCTCTTTAAGAATAATACGGTCTCCATAACGAATACTGACTTTATTTAATCTTACGACCTCTTCCGAATCATAATTCGTACTTTCGTAAGGCAAATCGATAATACGTTGCTGTAGTTCTGTGAACGGTTCTTCCATCACATGTTCGCGATATCTCTCCAAATAGTCTTCACGAGGTATTTTATCATACACAGTCAAATGATCTACAGGAATAACGTGAGTTATAAACGAAGGCACATCGTCCAACATTGATAGTATGAGAACGATCTGTACAGACGACAACTTCGTAAGACGTTCGAGCAGACTGAAAAGCAGTTCACGCGTAGGTGCATCCAATCCGATAAAAGGATTATCCATAACAAGTACCCGTGGAGAAGTAAGCAACGCTTTTGTCAGCTGAAACTTTCTTAATTCCCCACTCGAAAGCAGAATTATCTTCTTATCCAGCATTGGTTCAATGCGAAACAATTCAAACAATTCCTGTTTCAGAACCTCATCTTTTATCTCTCCCAACATTTCACGAACCTCGGGTGCATCCTCCTGATCGTGCGCATTCCAACGCTGCTGATAGTAATAATTGGCATCCGCTGCCCCATAAGTATCACGAAAAGCAATATATTTTACATTGTCATATACCGTATTGGTAACAGACGGAGAGAAGTCGTACACTAAACTTCCTTCCTTTAGCGGATACTTTCCCAAAAGCGTATCCACCAACAAGCTCTTTCCACCTCCATTAGGTCCCACCACGGCAATATGTTCTCCTGCTGACAGTGCCACCGTTACCGGTTGTGCCAAACGAATAAGCGGGTTGCGTGTTACGCCCCCCGCTATACTAATAGTATTCTGTATCATCTGTTTTATTTATACATTATCAATGCCGACTGTGCAGGAACAGTAACTTCTGGTCCGTACAACATTCCCATACCACGGCTATCAATCACTCCGTCACGGCAAACTACTGTATATTTACCTTCCGGTACCGTCAACTTCGCCGGAGTATTACGTGAATTATAGGCCACAACAATCTCTTCCCATTTATCTCCGTTAGCATGATCTTTCAAACGGAATGCCACCAGGTTACTACCTTCTACAGGAATAAATTCCAGATGCTTACGTACCAGATCAGCATCTCCCATACGAAAAGCAGGATGTGATTTACGTAAGTCTATCAACCGTTTGTAGTACGTAAACACATCGTTATTTGTTGTTTTGCGTTTCCAGTCGATAGCATTAATAGAATCCGGACTCTCATAACTATTGTGTACTCCCTTTTTATCACGCATGACCTCTTCGCCTGCCTGAATAAAAGGCACACCTTGTGAAGTAAATACTACTGTCTGAGCCAGTTTGTCCAAACGTGCCAATAAATCCGGAGTAATTTCCGGGACGCTTGATTTCAAACGATCTACCAGACACATATCATCGTGACAAGATACATAGCTAATCATTTGGGTAGGCTGTAATGCCCACGGTGCCTTACTATAATTCACCGAATCATAATTAATTTGCGGATGTTGGATAGCTCCCACGATACCAAATTTCAGACTTTCTTCTCCTCCGGGTAGCCCAGCGAGGAATGCACCTTTATGATTATCATTGAAAGGCCCTCTCAACCCGTCGCGTAATTCATCTGAGAATGCAGCAATGCCTGGCATCTCATGCACATTTGCCTTCATAGCCAACGAATCGGCCGGATATTCAGGAGCCTCAGCCGCCCATCCTTCTCCATATATATAAATAGAAGGATCTACTTTATCCACCGCTTTACGAATCTCGTTCATTGTCTCTATATCGTGAATTCCCATCAGGTCAAAACGAAAACCATCGATATGATATTCATTAATCCAGTACAATACCGATTCAATCATATACTTACGCATCATGGCACGGTCACTTGCAGTCTCATTCCCGCAACCAGAACCATTGGCCAATGTTCCATCTTCCTTATGACGATAAAAATAGCCGGGCACAGTACGCTCAAAGTTACTGTCAGCCGTGTTGAATGTATGATTGTAGACCACATCAAGTACTACACGAATACCTGCTTTGTGCAGAGCCTGCACCATCTGTTTGAATTCCTTAATACGTACAGCTGGATTGTATGGATCAGTAGAGTATGAACCATCCGGTACATTATAATTCTGAGGATCATATCCCCAGTTATATTTATTCTCGTTCAGCTTTGTTTCATCCACGGAAGCATAATCATAAGATGGCAACAAGTGTACATGGGTCACTCCCAACTCTATCAAATGATCTACTCCCGTCAACAATTTATCAGGATTCATAGTACCATGCTCTGTCAATGCAAGGAATTTTCCCTTGTTCTTAATACCCGAAGCAGAATCTACCGAAAAGTCCCGGTGATGCATCTCATAAAGAATAATATCCGCCGGCGACTTCAATCCTGGACGGGTATCTGTATCCCATCCCTCAGGATCGGTATCCCTCATATTGATAATTGCAGCACGCTTTCCATTCACCCCTACCGCTTTAGCATTAATTCCGGGGGTATCGCCTAACCACTTATCATTCACCTTTACATTGAAAGTATAAAATTTCCCCAGTAAATCCTTATCCACTGTAACCGTCCAGATACCTTCTTCGCCCGATACTAATGGCACTGTTTCATAAGCATGCCCACCTTCTCCGGCCTCAAACAACATCAACCGTACTTCATCTGCGGTTGGAGCCCAAAGAGAAAACTTTGTAGCAGCAGGTGTATATTCCATCTCCGTCAGATTTCCCGAACGTACGGGGTACAGTTCATAAGAAGTATATTCCTTTTTTGCAGGAGTACAACTCATTGCCACAACTGTTGTCACTCCAATTATTGCCAGATAATTAAACTTCATAGTATCCTTAATATATTAAAATCCAAATTTCCTGTTTTTAAAACAATTCACCTTACCTTGTCCGGATTCTTAGCTATAAAATCTTTCCATCCGTGGTAACCTTTTTCTATCGTAGGGCGTCCCATCTGAAGGAAATGGCAATAAGCTGCTGCCAATCCGTCTGTAGCATCCATAAAGACAGGCATCTCTTCCTTTGCCAAATGGAGCATCCGTTGCAACATATCCGCCACCTGCTCTTTAGACGCTTGACCATTACCTGTAATTGCCATTTTTATTTTTAGCGGAGCATACTCCGTAATCGGAATATCTCTGCTCAATGCTGCTGCCATTGCCACTCCCTGTGCACGTCCGAGCTTCAGCATCGACTGTACATTTTTCCCAAAGAAGGGTGCCTCAATGGCCAGTTCATCCGGCAAATAACTCTCAATAATACTTAATACACGTTCGTGTATATGTCTAAGTTTCAAATAGTGATCACCAAATTTACGCAAATCGATAACCCCCATAGCAACCATTTCAGGCTTTGTGCCCGTTACTCGCAAAATCCCATATCCCATAATGGTAGTACCAGGATCAATGCCCAGAATTATCTTTTCTTTGACTGGCTGTATCACTCTATTACCTCCATCAGTGTAGGAAATCCAATAGCTTTATCTTTAAATGTTTTTGATAATTCTTCATTCAGTTTCACCCCTTGCTCCAAATGCCAGCGATGCAACACTCCACTACTCTCCACTTCCCACTGTAAAGAATAAGATGTACCCTCATCCCGATGGCTTAGTATCCGACAAAGACGTGGTGACTTCAACGCTCCATGTTTCTCTATTTCAGGGATATAACATTCTTTGATCCATATCAAAAAATTATCGTGAATCTCATCATCCACTTGAAAGGTTGTATTATAGATAAGCATATTTTCTTTTTTGATTATTATTTACCGCAAACATAGCAATTATTTCAGAATAATGCATTATATTTGCGCCACGAAAACGGAACAAAGCCTGCAATCGTTGACGTAACTTAATTGGGGGGTTAGCTCATCTGGCTAGAGCGCAACACTGGCAGTGTTGAGGTGATCGGTTCGAGTCCGATACTCTCCACAGGTTAAAAATCGGTCTTACAGTACATTACAACGTACTTTTCAAATCCTTCAAATTTTCGTTTTGGATAAAAAAAAGACAAATTCTGCCACTTTTGGCATTAAGAACTTGTCGAAAACGAATCCAAAACAATTATGACAACTCTCAAAATTGCCGTTGTTCCAGCTAAGATGCTGAAAAGCGGAAAACACAAAATCAGAATTGCAGTCGGTCACAATAAGGAAACGAGATATCTTGTTACTCGGTTTACTATTGACAATTTATCTTATCTCAAAGATGGTCAAGTTATAGAGACACCCAATGCTTTGAATGTAAATATGAAATTGAGGAATATCCTTAATTCATATCAAGAAGCACTGGACCGCATAAATACACAATCGTACACGTGTAAGCAACTCATAGAATATCTATCCACAATCAAGCAGGGCACTACAAGCTTTTCTGCTACTTCCAATGAATTTATAATCAACATGGAAAATGAAGGCAGAAAAAGTACAGCAGAACTATACCGTAGAACCTGCAACTACTTTAATGAGTTTATAGAATATGATATTATGCTGGATGCCATTACACCACGTACCATCAAAGATTTTGATATATACATGCACAAGGTAAGAGGACTGAATCCTGTGACCAGAGGTACGCACATGGCACATATAAAAGCAATTATTAATCAGGCAGTACGAGATAAAAAAGTAGCCTATGAAACACATCCTTTTGAATATTACGAAAAGCCGGAAGGAAGCGTACGGGAACTTGATATCACTATTGAAGAAGTAAAGATGATTAGAGACTCAACCCCTAAAGAAAAATCCCTTCGTGTAGCCCGTGATCTCTTTATGTTATCCTATTATCTCGGAGGAATTAACCTAATAGACCTCATGCAATTTAATTTCAAGAATAAAGATACAATTGAATACATACGGGAAAAGTCCAAAAACACTAAAAAAGGAGATAAAAAAGTAAGCCTTACTATACCAGACGAAGCAAAACCCATAATCAAAGAATGGATCGGCAAAAATGGAAAGCTTAACTTCGGATATAAATATACCTATGATAATTTTAGAAAATATGTCACAAGAGAAATTGGACGGCTTGCCGAAAAAATAGGTATCGAATCACATGTAGTATATTATTCAGCACGAAAGAGCTTTGTTCAACATGGCTTCGAGCTGGGAATAACTCTTGAGACATTAGAATATTGTATCGGCCAGAGCATGAAGAAGAACCGACCTATCTTTAACTATGTAAAGATTATGCGGAAACATGCAGACATAGCAATAAGAAAAATCATCGACAATTTAAAGTGATTGTTCCTGAACGAAAGTTATCGCTTCGGCGGTAGCTTCTTCCCTCTCCTTTTCTATGTCTGAATTTAAGCGATTTATTAAGTCCATATTTCCTGTTATAGCGTTTTTCACGTGGTCTGGATATGTTACTACAAGTTTATAATGCCCATATCCGATAAAGTCTTTTGTGAGTTTTAGAGGAGGTAATTTCTGCTTTCTCATAACGATATTTCAGTTTGCAGCGGAAAAGAAAACGGTTCCGCTTTCCCGTTGCGTTACATATCTACTTGCGTCGGATACAGGATGCCATTAAGCAATCTCACGGGGGTCGGAACCGTATATGATAAACTACTGGTAGAGATATAACTTACCAGTAGCTAAACGGTCAGATATCACACCCGACACAAAAAACATGTAACGCAATGCAAAGATGAGAATTTTATTGGAATATCAAAAATAAAAAGACAGCTTATTCGGCTGTCTCTTCTTTTACTCACTTTCTAATTTCAAATGTAATTCTTGAAGCTGATTTAGATTAAAAGAAACTTATTTTCTTTCAAATCGGCTCAAAAGTTTTATTTTAGAAAAATAATCATTCCAATACTCATTTGACGATTGAGGATTAGTTCTGTCATTGTATAAATAAATACGATTAATTTTCCCATCAGTATCTCTCTCTACAAACTTTTCATCTCCTGCAATTTCAAGAAGCTTCTTTTCTGTTACTTTCTCATACTCTGTATGGATGGGAATATTACCAAAAGCATTATCAGAATTTATATCTACCGGAGAACCCTCTCTTTCATTCCACCCAAGAGGTAAATACTCCCGGTTGAAAGCAGACCATCTACCTTTGGAATCTCGGACAATACCATAAGGAAGATTAATTCTAAAAAAATCAGTTAGTGCCATGATGCATTTTTTTATTAATAATTATGTAAACTGTGATACAAAGATAACATATTGTTAGTCATTAGCACTTCGTTAGTACACCAAATTCATGACACGGATAAAAAAGCCCCGAATCGGAGAAACGGGGCTACCACTTGTCTCTATAACTAAACTTCTACATATCTACAACAAAATAGAAGTAAATGTTTTTGTAACAAATATATTTATCCATCTAAATACATTCTGGTTTATTTTTTATAAATTGCAAGATTCCTTTTTATGAATAAACTTATCCCCATTTTGTTGATATACATTTTTATTGTTTAACATATTAAATACTAAGATTATGAAAGTTATTATCAGTCAGTCCTCAAATTTTACAGAGTTACAAAGTCAATTTAGTTCTCCAAATTGCATTTATGTTATAGGTATAGAACAGCAAACGTTTGGTACATTCACTTCTCCGTTAGTGATTCCTGAGAATTCAACATTAATATTTGAAGGAGGCAAGTTTATTGGAGGATATGTTAAATTAAATAATACAGTGCAGAATGATGTGTATTATAGAGTTTGGGAAAATGTAGAAATCTCAGGTACTTTTGAACACTATGTGTGGAGAATATTTAAAAATGAGATGATACGGCCTGAATGGTTTGGAGCTGTTGGAGATGGAATAAATGATGATACCCAAGCTTTACAACAAGCTATTAAGATAGCCAGTGCTTGTGGTTCTGTTGTAAAACTGTCTGCAAGAAGATATCTTATTACAAAAACAGTTCACATATTCTCAGCTACACATATAGAAGGAACTTTACCAGGGAGTATAGACCGAAATATTCAAACCGGAACCTCTATTGAAGCTAAGCTTACGACCGATAATATCGCATTAGATGCAAATGCCAGTTATGAGAAGAATGGAGTAAAAGTAGATCCTTCGGGGTGTTATAAGTTTATTTTGAGAGATTTTAGCATTGTAAATGTAAATACCAACTCTGGTATAGGTCTTAGACTTTACAGTAAAGATGACACCTGCCCTCGTAACGGAGTTATTGAAAATGTATTTGTTTACAGTTTTGCTACAGGACTCGAACTAAACGCTTTCTCATATGTAAAAATGAGTTATATGTCTATAACTGATTGCCAAACAAGTATTCATATTGATCCAAAGGGAGGCTATGCTGAATTTATATGGTTTAGTAACATCTATGTAAATACAAATGCACTTAATGCAGTTGGTATAAAAATAGAAAATGGTAATAATATCTATTTTAACGAAATCGATATAAATAGTTGTAAATATGGATTCTGGGCTAATGCTGTTAAATCTATTTATAATTTGTTTGTGAATAAAATGAACGTAACCGGTTGCATTAATAGTGTTTGGTTTTATGCGAAAGACCAATATATTGCCCGTGTGAAAATGTCAGAAGTGAGTATTTATTCCTTCCCAAACAGTGAAGTCGGTATTTTATTTAGCAGAGTTGCTCCCTATTCTATTGAAGATAGTGTTTTTACAGATTTATTTGACTCTGTAACTACTGAAGCAGACTTTATAAGAATAGAAGATATGGGTATGAGTTCGAGTGTTTTTGATCGGATACGTACCTACAACAAGTTATCTGGTCTCTCACATGTAAAGAAAGCAGGTGTTTTGTCTATTCCCAATTCTGGTACATTTATTATTCCGGCAGGAACAACTGGTTCTTTTACTCATACTATATCATCTTCATCTCCATTTGATTTTGCTCCTATGGTTATAGTTTCACCACAAAGAGATTTTGCTTTCAACTCAACTTGTAGTAATACTCAGATGGGGGATTTATCAATCAACATATCATTCCAAGAGGAATTACAAGAAGCATTACTGGTTCGTTTTTTCTTCCCACAGTTATGAAATTGAAAGAATAAAATTAAGATATTGTTTGTATAGATAAGGCCTCGATTTACGAGATCGAGGCCTATTTGCTTGTTAGCAACAAGCAAGCTTCTACAGTATAAATATATTAGTTTCCTTTCAACCTATACGCAAACCAGCCCGTAATGATTAGCACTAAGGCAATTATAATCCCGAATGCCCAGCCACCAACTACCATCTTAATAGACTGCCAACGGGACAATTGTTTTTCTACAGAATAAGGAACTTGTACACTATCTGTATTCTCAATGTAGATAGTATCACGTAGCTGTTTATCTTTATACACCGTATGCCAACGGTTTACAAAGACCGTATCACCCTTATCTCGTATATGGATGGAATCATGTACATGAATCGAATCACGTTGCAGCCTGTCGCGGTATTCAATCTCCGTACGTACACTCTCAACAGGAACATACTGAACACTCCGGCAAGAAGTAATAAGGCAACATGCTATCACCGCCAACAGACTAACTATAGCCGTTAAACACATCTTAGCTAAATCTTTCATGGCTTCACTACTGTATTACGCAAAAAGTTACTAAACTCACTCCGTACATCGAAACACGGACAAGCCTTGATATATTCTGCTGGTTCAACCTCACCATTTCCATTAAGATCAGGAGATGTATCCCGGTGGCCCAATAGCTCAATGATATCGTACTCTTTGCATAGTTTGGCTACGAGATCACGAAGGGCATTTTTTTGTGCTTCAGTACGAGTATCTGCCGGACGTCCATTCACATCCAATCCGCCAATGTAGCAGATACCAATTGAGTGTTTGTTGTATGACACCCCGGAGAATCCTTTCGTATTACAATGTGCTCCGTCAATAGAAAGTGGGCGCCCATTCTCTACAGTGCCGTCGAGATCAATTACGAAGTTATAACCGATCTGAGCGAATCCTCTTTGTCTATGCATACGATCAATGTCCTTTGCACGCAAATCCTGCCCAGCACGTGTGGCCGAACAGTGGATAATAATGGAGTCTATTTTATTCATGTCTCTATTTTCTTATTAATTAGTAATCACTCGGTGGCTGCCGGTTAGCGCACCCTCTCACATCACACTTCTTTATCTCGGCCTCTTTTAATCGTAGTTCAAGTTCATGCCTATCCTTTATCAATTCAAGTTGTTCAGAACGCAACTTATTATTCTCAGAATAAAGGAAATCAACCTTAGCGTCTCTGGTAGCCATCCGTTTCTCCTGATTATCAATCTGCGATGACTGAGCATTGATAATATTCAATAGATTCTGTATCTCCATCCCATCAGCAGAAGCGTCTTCTTTCCGGGCATTCGTCTTACGATTCACCCAAAAAGTGATTAACCATGTGATCGTAGAACTACCTCCTATGGCCCCGATAATTGCCAGCCAGTCATTTAGCATCATCTTTTTTACTTAATAAAGTCAAACATAGACCAACTGCTGTCGTTCAGATACCTTTGATTCTCCTTATTATTATGTCTCTTTGCAAATAGGTATGGAAAGGGAATCATCCACCATTTTTTGTGCATCCAATACAAGTGAGTGATATCTGCTTCCGGAAGATTGATCATCTTTTTCCAGTCCCGTTTACGCTGCCCCCCGGTATATTCGATATTCTGATATATTTTCATCAGGTACTCTACAAATATCCGGAAACGGGTGTCGTTACCACTTTCAAGGATGATTCTTACAGAGCAATCTCTTTTATTATTCAGGAAACTGAATATTTCGTCAAAATCTACTTTGTAAGTAGCAATACCGTGACCGCTACACACTTTATCATTTACGATCTTAATACGAATATCAAAGAGCCGAACGCCCTTAGCATACTGCTGTTCAAGTGTCAGGGATTGGCATCTTGCCATCCAATTGAAAGCTACCACCCACCATTGTGGTGGGTAATAGCTTAATGAGTTATGACTTGCTAATTTCATTATGAAACACTTAATGCATTTTGAATCGCCTCCAGATCTATTTGTTTATTAGCCGTACATGACCAGGTATCAGTTGCAGGATCATGAAGAAGAGTAACAGAAGCCATAACCAGACCAATGGTTCCGCGCAATAAATATTCTGTCTTATTATTGCCCTGAGGATTAGTTGATACAGAAGTTATTATACCAATGTCTTCCGTTGTATCTGAGATCATGTCTCCAACTTTAGGAATGACAACACCTGATTGTCCTTTTAATGGGGTTAAGATTTGCTTAATCGCATTGCTATCAAATAGACCTGGCTCCATTACAGCGAGATAAGAGATGTAACTATTGGGCACTCTAAGATCATCAACCTTCTTCTTATCAGCAGCTGTCATAACTCCAGCATTAGTCCCGGTAGCAGATGGTAATTCATAAGGATAACTATTACTTGTTCCTGTCGTAGTATCCCTTCCACCGAAGTTAAGCTTAATATTATTGGATTCGGGTGCTACACTCAGTAATTGCCCTGGATTACCTTCCGCGCCAAACATATATTTAGGCACGCGAGAAAGTTTTGTTTTTTCAGCGGCTGTGTAGTCGTTTGTTGACAATCCTTTACCTGCTACTTTGTCAACCTTACCTCCAAGTCCGGTTATCATATCAGCCGTTTTTGCATAGGGAGTTAAATCTACCGTACCGCCTAACGCATCCCAATTTGCATCTACATGCGAAGAAGTTGTTGTAGCTGTAACACACACCACATTGGTGGATGCCGGATACTTTTTGCCCGCAAGCGTGAACTCTGCTTTGACATCCCAAACGTCACCCACTTTCGCATCGGTCAGTGCTATTACCTCCGCAATGGTTGCTTTACTGCCCTTTGGTTTGTATACAGCAGAAATAGAAGTCGATACTTTCGTATCAATTTCACTTTTTGAATAAGTCTCTGTTTTCTTATACACATCAGCCACGTTGGCCTTAGCAGTCAAAGCTGTCTGCGTAGCAGTCGATATAGGTTTGCCAACGTCAGAAGTATTGTCTACATTGCTAAGACCTACATCAGCCTTTGCCAGCGTTACCGCACCTGTTTTTCCTGCTACAGAAACAACGGCATTAACCTGTGCCCCGGCTGCTATACCCGCTAATTTACTTTTTTCGGCAGTGGTGTAGTCATTTGTTGACAATACCTTGCCGCTGACTTTATCAACCTTTGTTGAAAGCAAAGTATTGACATCCGTTGATTTAGCATATGGAGTCAAATCAACAGTACCGCCTAACGCATCCCAATTCGCATCGGTGTGTACGCTTGCCGATGTAGCAGTAACGCATACCACATTAGTGGATGCCGGATACTTTTTACCGGCAAGCGTGAACTCAGCTTTCACATCCCACACATCCCCCGGCTTTGCGTCAGTCAACGCGATCACCTGAGCGATCGTATCTTTACTACCTTTTGGTTTGTACACAGCAGAAATAGAAGTCGATACTTTTGTATCAACCTCACTCTTCGTGTAAGTTTCGGTTTTCTTGTACACATCCGCTGCATTTGCTTTCGCTGCTATCGCAGTTTTATTTTCTTGATTGATAACAGATTGAAGTTTACCTTGCACTTCATCCTTTATCTGATCTGCTTCGAGCAAGACACCATCGGCGGTCGAACTCTTTATGCGCGATGTATATTGAATATAATTTGTTGCCATTTCTTTTTTTCTCCTTTCTTCTTAGCTAAATTTTACTGTGTGCGTTGAAACTCCCTGCGCATCCGCTATTCTGAACACATCATATACAACCCCATCTACGGTTACTGCCGTCAGCTTCGTAAACAAAACAGGCAACGGACCTTCGACGCCTTGCGGCTGTGATTGATTTAATGAATTCGGAATAGTCACCCCTGCCGGAATACAGATGTAGGCATAACTATTTGCTGTGAATGTCCATGTATAATCTCCGGCAGCGGACGCCTGTGGATCTTTACCGGTCAGTGCCTTAATCTGAGCTGCGGTAAGTGATGTACTCGACGACACTCCGTGACGGATCAGGTAATAAGCATGAATACTTGCGCTTGCATTCTTGCTAATACCGTTATACACACCTGTTGCAGTAAACGTTGCCGCCTCAGTGATGCTCAGTGTAGCAGAATATACGCCCACGGCTTCTTTCTTAAATTGAGTTGCGGTCGGTGTCGCGGCAAATCCACTGAACCCGGCTAACTTGCCCGAACCGGTCAATGTCTGTACGTCCACATTTGCACCATCGAATTTTGTAGTGATTGTGGCCTTGACGGACGTTGATACTCCCTTAACAAAGGTTGCAGAGGGCGACAAGGCAATAGCAACTGTGAACTTCGCAACCGTAGCAGATTGCTCTTGACTCTTGAGATAATCCTTCTGCCATGCCGTCAGATCATCACCAAATTTCTTTCCGTTAAACACGATTCCTGTCGAATCGGTAGGAAAACACAACGCCTCAGGGGATTCCGCCTGCAGGGCTAATGACTCCTGTAATGTTTTACTTGCGACCACTTTCAGGAGCTTCCCTACCGGTGATGCAGTTTTTTCATTTCCCATTTTACTTAAAAATTAATTATTAAACAAATTGTATAATTATTCTATGATAATGCCACCTTCCAGCGTTATCACCTTTTGATTATATTTCCATCTACCCCAGCTTCCCCGGGGAATCTCATGTACTATATTCTCTGATGATATATTGTATGTTCTTACAAGAGATTGGGGTTCAGTCACGTTGTTATCAAGCAAAAGATTGCCGGAAACGTCGATGTCACAATTAGCTTCAAGACATTGAGTAATGACATCGGCTTGTGCGTTTGTAACGCAGTTGAGTGTACCGATTTTCCGTAATCGATAAAATACAGTATAGAAACTTGTTTCTGACACAGGGTCAATAAGCGTATCAAGTTGGTCGATTGTAACATCGACAACAGTACTGATCTTTTCAATTTTTTTTAGAGCAGAATTGGCATTCGCGCCTGCAACTATTGCAACCTCTAAAGCTTCATCATCAGTAGGTAGCAAAGCCCCTTCGTAATAAACATATGTCTTATTAGCGCATAGGTACACTTTACCTGTATGTACTTTACCACTATCCTGATAATCATTGAACCCGGGCCATTGCGAATAATATCTATTATTCAAGAGGTAGGCGAATTTACTCTTACTGGCAATAAAAACAACTTCGCCACCTTCAGTATTAGTAATACCTTCAATCACAATTGAGGTATCGGTAATGATCTTGTCAAAGCGTACGGTAGCATGTCGTTCATTGTCTGTTTCTAAGGTGGATACCTCCTTTGATATGCTGAACACATCGTCAACTATACTCTTTAGTTTGCCCCATACACTGCCATCTTCGCTTTCTGAATTAGCCTCAGAGCCAAATATTTCTGATAAGAATTTCTGTGTCAAACCACAATCCGTGCCGTCTCCCAATTCAGATTTAAAAAAAGTTTTTTGGATATCCTGCCATTCAAGCCAGACTCTTTCGTCGATATCATATTCCCTGCAGTAAGTTTTTCCAAGTTCATATCGAAGCTGAGACCAAGAGAAAGAACCAGGATAAGACACTTTGGAAACAATGAGAATACCATTTATAAGCTCATCCTCGTTGACATTTTTAGTATATGTATAAAAGCCTTCTTTTATGTAGTCATCTAAATCTGCAAGGTCGGTTATTACTCCTAACTTCTTAAATAAAGATGCTTTATCCAATATGCTTTCTATAGAACTTATACTTTGGCTATTGGACGTTGAGTCCTGTATTATAGAAATCAACTTACCCCAAACACTGCCATCTTCCGACTCAGAGGTGGTTTCATTGCCTAAATCGTTCTCAATGGATCGTACATGATCTGTAAATGCTTTTTGAGTGATACCTTTGAGTATGCTATCTCCTAATTGATCCGTAGGTGGTAAATACTTCTCAAAAACATCAACTATTTCTTTGAATAGACCTCCCACACGATATGCAGAATTAGCACTATCCTCTACCTCATCTCTTATTTGAAGAGCTTTTTGTTTTAATAAAATAAAATTCTCAGCCATACATTAGTCTCCCAATATTTTATAAATCGTTCGATTTGCTTTAACACCACCCTTCCCTTTGTATAATTTGAACTTTTCTTTATTATCATTCAGATATACCACACATTCTTTCAGATAACTATCTGCTACCGAGAATGCATCATTATACGCTGTAACTTTCTCTTTGTAATCAGAAGGATTAGACCATTCTCCCTGTTTGTTGACGACACCGAATCGCGTAACATTATAATCACCATTCTTCATTAGTCTTGCATAAGCATAATAATTCAGTGCAGTTTTTAATCCAGAAAAAGATTTCTTATCTCCACATGTGGTTTCATATATCCCCCCATTCAGTAGAGTATCATAATTCTCAGGGTGATCCTTTATATCAATGAATAAAGCATCTCCGAGGTTAGGCTTAATATCCAAATTCTCAGACTCAGATATATAAGTTTCGACTTTCTTATCTTCGACATATTGTGATACCTGCCGAATACTACGTACCTCAGCTGGCGTTATTAGATATTTTTGTATTTCTGACATACTTCATTGGTTGTATTGAAAAATCCATATTGGGTACCGGTATCTCATACCAATACTGAAATATTTTAGAAAATGCACGCTCAATCATGCGTTGTTGCTTCGATACAATTGAATTATAATACTCAAAAGCGTCCTCAAGGATATCACCAGAAAAACCTATTTTCCCAATGCGAATACAGTACCATGGCTCCTGACTGTAGGCTGAATATATACGTTCAACTGTACTTGAATCGGTAACTGTAAATTCTTTATCATAGTTATTAGTTCTCAATGGAACAAACTCCGGTTTTTCTTCATCGACTTGAAGTTCCACCTCAAGAATCTTTCCTGCTTTTGTATCTCCTTGCAATTTCACCAACGTTTGGGAAAAGCCAGTATCTTCGCCTTTATGTTTATTCACATCACTTTCATCATCATCTGTTATACTTTGACCTTTCTTTGTTATGATCATGCCAGAAGGAAGAAAGTTACAGCGTACATTACGATATTTTACATTAGCAAGTCCTTCATCTGTACTCATTTCTGTAACAACCCTATCTCCCTTAGATACCGGATATACGTTTCTCCCACTTCCAGATATCCACAAAATCTGTCCTTTATAATTTTCAATTCCTCCAGCAGCTTCTATCTGAGCAATAACGACCTCTTTACGAGGATTAAATACATCAATAAAATCTATATTCTCTTTTGTGACTTTTATAGGCTTACCATTTCTCGTTTTCTGACCTCTCCAATCAGGATGAACGGCTATTTTTGCAACATATCCGTTCTTATCTTCTTCCTGCAAGCGACAATTCTCAAATGGAACATGAGTTATTGAAACGATTTCAGATAACATATTATAATTAACATGCAAAGCTAATCCGTTGAAGTCCGACACATCAGGGCAAAGTAGATGGCATACATCATCCAATGTATCACCCCGGCTATTCACTACATACTCAGAAAGAGCAACCTCACGAAACCCATTTCCCTCTATAAATGTAGCGAATCTCTCTGCGCATTCGCTTCCTGTAGAACTTGCTGCAATGATATCCAACATCTTTTGAGGATAAAGATTATCCTCTCCATATGATTGAATACCTAAATTACGCAAATACGTGGTGTCAACACGTCTTTCTGGTTTCTTTACGAGTTTTACATTCATGATTTCGTGAGATTATAATTATTCGTCTTTTTTCAATTCTTCAAAAGCGATTTGAGCCTCTTTCAAATGAGCAGTAAGTAACTTTGCTGAAATTTTTTTCCCATCAATCTGATACTCTTTATACTCTTCTTTTAGAGCATCAGGAGTCTTACCTTCTTGCATAGCATCAATCAATGCAAACATTAATCCTTCATTGAGAGTTCCCCCCGGATTTGCACGTTTTTTCACACGATCTTTCCAATCTTGTGGATAACCTGCAAAAAGGTTGATACCTTTAGGATTGCGAGAAAGATAATTCTCTGCCACTTCATCTGTCAGATTAGCATTTGTATACATCTCTGCAGAGCCAAACTCATGTAAAAGAACACCGTTTTTTAGTGCGTAACTTGATTTTTCTTTCATTTTTCCGTCTTTTTTTAGTGTTATATACATTTCAATTAAAGCATCACGATAACAATCAGAACAAGAAGTACGGACAAAGTCTTTTCTCATTATTTCACGATACATTATTTCGATCTCTGATTTATCAGAAGAAGAGAAGCCTTTTTGACTTCTCAACTCCTCTAACCTATTAACCACTTCTTCGTAAGACATACTAAGCAGGGTCAGCAGTCAATGTTTCAACTTGAGCTTTCGTTGTAGTATAGTCCGTATTGTACAAAAACAGTCCAGATTTAGGCACTTTAGTTTCCTGTAAAGCTACTAACCAACCGCCATCTGTCTCTTCGCTATACTTATCATTTTCTATCGTGTTAGCTCTCAATCCTTGATACCAACCATACACTTGAAAAGCAGCATCGCCCGGTGTTTCTGTCTTCTGTAAAGCTTTATATTTATTCTCAAGAACCAATACATAGGAACCATTCGCTAATCCATCAATGATATCTGCACAAACATCCGGATCATTATCAAAAACGACAATGTTAATATCATGAGTGAAAGTATTTCGATATGTACCTTGCGCCAAAGAAGTTTTCGTACCAGTAAATGGTGTCTTCCCCGGAACATATACCTTATATGCTTTCTTTCTCGCTGATAGAGCCAATGTCTTAAGTATATTTTTCCGTGTTGTATCAAACACGGCTGATGCAAAATCAACATCAGCGCGATTCATTATCACACCATCCGACTCAAGGCCCGGAACCAAAGGATCTTCACATGACGGTGATATCCCTTTTTTAAGTATTTCATCACATACTCCCATAAAGTCCTCCCTTTCTTAATAAGCCAATTGAAACAAATTATCTTCTCCGACCAAAGTAGAGAGCTTACCAGTAGAATACATATAGTTTTTACGGTCTTTCTTATCAAACCAGATATCCATATCCGAGATGATCTGTTTTGCCGGAGAACCAACGAATAACTGTTTAGGAGAACCAAATACCGCACGATGAGGAAGATTCAACTTAGTACCGTTATTCTGATACTTCTGAATAAAGCGATCCCAAATAGAAATACGATAGATCATATGTCCGTCGTATTCCGTAACATCAAGACCCTTAAAGATTTGCTCCCATTCGAGGATAAGTTTGTACTCACGCTTCAAGTCTTTAGTCAGCGCGTCAGCAAGAGACTTTGTACAGAAAACGCCAGCGCCATCCATGGCCGCAATACGAGGATCAGCATTATCAAACAAACTATCAAAAATACCGATTGCTACCCCAGCATCACGAATCTTACTCCGTTGAAGAGCTGCAGTCGTTTCTGCATTAGCAGCAATAGTAACACGCTGTTCTGTATTTGCAGCAACAATTGTGAACAACTGCTTAAAAAGTCCATCGCATGTTTTGAAGAGTTCTACATTAACGCCATCTGTAATATCTCCGGAGGAGGTTGTATTTGCTGCATTCTTATCACCAAACCAAATAAAACGCCACATCATGTGTTTAATCGCCAAATCCATTGCCGGAAGAACGATGTAGTCCATGTATTCTGTAGAAGTCAAATCTCCAATATCCGTACCGGTCTTTAGGCAATACTCGGCAATTGTGCCTTCCAACTCTTCATAGCACCATTCCAAAGGAATTGACCAACTACCCATATCCCACTCTTTTTCTGCTGCTGCAATAGTGGCTTTTTTATAAGTAGGACCACAACCAGAACCAGCCCAACCAATGTCAGACATTTCTCCAGTCCAACCTAATTTATCACCCTTTGTCACATTTGCACGGAATGTGAAGAAACGCTCCAAATCTTCATCCGTGAAGTTTGTCATAATCAGGAGCTCCTTGAGGTCCTGAATAGCCCCGTTACTGGGGGTTAAGTTTTTAATCTGTTCCCAAGTCATAATTTATACTTTTTTGAATTTATCTTTCTGTTTCGCTCTCTTCTCCTCCAGTCTCTGTTTAATAAGACTGGTGGTTTCTCTGCCACCATCCGGCTTCTTTGCTGTTGGGGTCTTAGCACGTCCAGCCGGTACATAATGACTACACGTCTGACGTAACCAGCCTTCACCTCCTGCCGCTGTAACGGCAGCAAGAATATTCTTATCTGTATCCGACTTTGCATTTGCCTTCAATGTTTCAATCTCAGCTTTCAATTGCGTAATTTCATTTTGCAAAGCTTGAGTATCACCATCTTCGTTAGATGCTTCACGAATCTCAGTAATAGCCCCATCAGTAACAACTACTGTCCTTCCATCTTCCAATACAAATTCGCCATCAGGTGAAGCCAGATCACCAACTTGAATTTCGCCTTCTTCTCGTTCTACAGTCAACTCATCACCGGTTGATGTAGTAATAACCATTCCGACAGTTGCCGGGACATCTTCAATTTTTGCGTAACCGCACTTTGCGAGCAAACGATCCAATAAAGTTTTGCTCACTGTTGTTTGACTTTCTTTTGCCATACTTTTTTGATTATTAGTTTGTAAATTAGCTTTTGGCTTTGCTTCTGCAGATGCTGGAGGAATAATAAAAGAAATAAATCCAAGTTCTTTCGCTCTCTCTCCACCAAACCAATCCCCGGCTGCCATTTGAGCCTCAAGAATTTCCCGAGAAACGCCTGTGCGTTCAGTATATACAGAAAGCATCTTTTCTTTTTCTGCATCTAATTCTGACGCAACCTGACGCAATGCTTCCGGCGTCATATCGCCTATCGATGTTCCTTCTGGGTAATAAGGAGAATGAATAAGAAATTGAGCATGTTCATACGCACTTCTACGCTCCAATGGAGCAGCCAATAAAATGATAGTTGCCATAGATGCACAATTACATACAGCTTTACAAGAAATCTCCTTTCCTGTTGCACGTAGAGCATCATATATAGCATACCCCTCATCACACCGCCCACCACATGAATGTAGTTCAATCTCTATTTGATTATCGGTAGTATCCATCCAGTCTATAAAAGACCGAACATCAGAAAAGGACATACCTTCATCACCGGTTAGATACCAGCTAATCATCTTGTCCTTATCTGCAACAATATCTTTATTAATATACAGTTTAGCCATATCACATAAATGTTTGAAACAAAGGTAGGAAACGAGATACAGCTATAAGAAATTTAAAAGGAAATAGCACTGACACGCCATGTCAGTAAGATTTTAGTTCATAAAAAAGCGGAAATAACTCCGCCTTTAAAGATTTAACTTATTTGAGAATTTCTCTATAATACGGTAGACTGTCCTCTCCGCAATATTATACTCATCGGATAAATATTGCATAATATAAGTTTTCTTGTGCCCTTCTTCTGAAAGACGGGCATACTCTTGATACACTGGAATATATTTAATATCTCCAACGTCAAGAGATGCATCACTCATCATCTGAAGAAGATTTTTATTTAATACCAATAATTCATAGGCTTTCATAGGCTTCCTAAATTTTCTAATACTTCAACTCGATTACTAACTGATTTGATTTCTTCTACCGAGACCACCGGACGGGGCATCATCTGGACCCCCTTTGCTACAGCTCGGGCAAGCATATCCTCACCTATAGTCTGGCTACTTGTTGAGAATACATTTATAGGAACACCTCCACCCATCATGTTGAATGAGGAAAGAATTGGAGAAAACATTTCTGTAGCACGAGCAGTAAGAACAGATTCTCCGTTACTAAGCTGTGCCGGCACAGAGTCAGATGTTCCAGAACCTGGACCAACAACAGCACCACCCGCTGCAAGCTTAACACTCTTCACTGTTTTAATAGCCGTTGCAATATTCGCCATTACAGTTGTTACAGTAGCAGCAATAGCAGCAATGTTACCGGGGAATGGAACACTCTGAGCTTGTGCAGTACCTGCAGCAATCGCCTTACCCGTATTTATTGCAATCTCTGCTAAAGCAAGAACCTTTGAAGCTATCGCCAACTCTTTAGAATGTTCGCCAGCAGCTTCTGCCAAAGTTGATAATGCCCCCGTAATATCAGCAGTAGCCTGATATTTCACCTGCTCTATTTCAACCTCTTTATTTGCCAAATCCTGTTTTGCAGAAACATACTCATTCCCAATCTGTAGCTTACGTAAATTGAACGCCTCAAGACTTTCTCCCTCCATCTGTTGTAATGAATCAAGTTCTGCCCGTTTTTGATCCATTTTAATACGAAGTATTTCAACTTCATTTTCCCCAGCTTTTGCAATCTCAGTCTCAAAACGAAGTTTAACAGCATCCTGTTGTTTTTTTAGAATATCATTGTCATGTTGAATTGTTAGATCACCAATCTTTTTATTATACTTATCCAGGATAGCTAACTTCATCTGCTCAGTTAACTCCGTATTGGAAAGCTCCATATCCCTTTGGGAAATAAGCTGCTGCATCTTCAATTGATACTCTTGATCACTCCCAGACTTTACAGATTCAAGCTGTAACGATATAAGTTTCTGTCGATCCTCAATTACCTTCTTCAAATTTTCATCAGACAATTTTTGTAGATCTACTTGCAACTGTTGCTCTTTTAGCCTAATTGTTTCACGAATGGCATCTTTTGCTTTGATTGTCAGATTATGTTCTTCTTTGAGTTTCTTCTTTAAATCTTCAATCTCACGAGAATACTGTAACGTAATTTGCTGACGTTGTTTTTCGGCTCCATCTTTTAACAAAGCCAACATTGCATCTTCCGCTTGTCTGATAACTTCAATCTCCTTTTCTTTGGCTACTTTTGCTTTATCCGCAGCTTCCTTTTTCATTGAGTTGATTTTGTTTTGTGTCTCTTTATTACGGGTATACGTCTCCATTTCCTTTTGGGCTACATCAGAAAACACCTGAGCAAATTCTTTCAAATCATCTACTGTACTTTCTGAAATACCAAGTTTACTTATAGCTTCATCAGCGGTAATAGCCCCTTGCGCCATTTGACTTATAAGTTCATTGACTTCATCAGTAAGCTCAACTTGTCCCAATAAATTAGCCAGTTTCTTTTTGCCAATATCAATACTTTCTTTTTGCAGTTCATTTTCCATATCATAAGCCTTTTGAGCAGCTACGGTACGTTCTTTCAATGTTTTAGTAGTGTCATCAGCTATGAGTTTCATCTTTTCTATTTCCGCACGACTGGCAGCACGTTTCATAGTGAGCATTGTTTCTTGTTTTTCAAGTTGCTGCATAGCATCGTTTAATGCCCATGCTTGTTTGGCATCATTCGTTATTTCTTCTCCAAGACCTTTAGCGCTGTCTTTCATGTCATTCCATGCTCCCGAAAAATCACCAGAGAATAATTTAACCAATGCACCACCAAATTTTGCGACCCTATCAATCAGAACATTTACTATAGCTCCGAAAGATGCCATAACATTGGATAGGAATTCAGTCCCCTTCTGTGTCTTAGTCATCCATGCAACCAATGAACCTAACAAAACTACAATGGCTCCAATACCGGTAGCTATCAAAGCTACTTTCAATATTTTCAGAGCCGTGGATAACAAGTTACTTGATATTGCGGCAGCTCGTTGCGCCCCGGACATAGCATTTGCAGAAACAGAACCTTCCTTATATTGTAATATTACATCGGATAATTCACTCTTTATACCGGAAAGATACTTTCCAATAGGTCCGAAAGAGGACGTCATATTATGTATCTCGTTGATAAATGGTATATTTGCCTCAGTAGCTTTCAATATGGATTCAGTATAATTTCCAACATTGCGATAAAATCGTCCGGTTTCCTCTTCGGCTCCTTTTAACTCCTGAGATAAAGTTTTGATGTCATCCGCCATTTTCTTTCCAGCTTCACTTTCCCTCTCTGTCTTGCTAAGCCTGTCATACGCTGTTGTTAGATTTAATAACTCAGCACGCATGGCTACCAAACTTCCGGTTTGCTGTTGTTCTATTTTAATATTATTCTGAATCTCTTTATTAAGTATCCGTATAGCGTCATTATATTCCTGAGAAGCTAATTTTGTCTCAGTAAGCTTTAAATTATAAGCATCACGGGATATGCGTCCCTTCTCCACATCTTCTTTTAATGTTTTCTCAACCGCTTTTAAGACATCAAGTTGTGAACGGTACTCGGCTATCTTCCGTATACCATCGTCATATCTTACTTTAATATCAAGTACTCTTTCTTCTACATTACTACTTCCCATAATCTATACCTCCATCTTCAATAGTTTGCATTCACACATATCATTCTCCATAGTCTTGATCTCTATTATAGCAAAATAAGCCCCATACTGCCCCAGATAACGGGGAACATCCATTTCAATATCACGAAGTTCAACGCTATCGATATGGATATATTCAGTAATTACCTTTGCATTATTTACCATCCCTTTATAAGTCTGATAGTAATTTGAAATCAATGTATCCCATTCTAATCCATTGAACACTCCATTGGTATCATTGAGTAACAATATTCGAGGATTCACTTTAGCTGTCTGAAGTTCTCCATTTTCATCATATGAATACACAGAGATAGAAGCAACTCCATTATCAGTATCAGATGCAGAAAAAGGTAAAGTAATAGCATTACGTTCATAATCTAATGTCTTATTATTGATCTGTATGTTGCCATCGTAGTTGCCAATTACCGATTCATCCTCTTTATACAGGAACCGGTTATTCTGAGCCATGCTATCTAATGCATATTTCATTTGACGTGGTATTGGTCCTGTATATGCCTTTACTACCTTCTCAGTCCAATTGATAGCTTTTGAGATATTTGCCTTCAAATCATCAAAAGCTATGAACTTTATACCTCCCTTTCCATCAGGAAGTACGAATAGTCCAAGCATTGAAGTGATAGCCTTTATAAAATCTATTTGCTTGATATCCGGAAGATTCGGTACGAATGGAAACTTTTCACCAAAATAGATTTCACCTCTTTGGGAAAGTGTAAAAGAGATATCACTCCCTGGGAATAAACGAACATCTTCCAACCATTCTCCAATATACAATATAATAAAAACAGTCTGTCCACCCTTAACAGCAAACGAATCATTCATATTAAATGTCACTGACGCTTGATTCCCGTTCACATTACATGTTGTAGGATCTACACGTTTTATAATTGAATTATCTAATAGGACTTGCAAATAAATACCTTTTTTATCAGGCGCTATTTTGGTGGTAAACGAAAGAGCTATTGATAATTTCATTTTCATAGTGTCTGAATCATATGCAAATTTATACCCTATAGTTTCATACCCATACAATTCATCTGTATAATAATAGCTTGTAAACTCCCCATATCTTGTTAATGTATCATCCCCATTAAATTTTATATTAATTCCAACAGATTGGGTAAAAACAATACCACCAATAGGATTGGGATAGTTTACACTGTCCACCTTACAACTGACAGGATACCTATCATATAACGCTTGCGAATCATTCTTCCCAATCAAAGGTACAATCATCTTATCAATAACATCCATCCTATCTTCCGGTATATCAAGCGAAATATTATTATCAGCTATAATCTTATCTAATATCCATTCAACAGTCACCACTGGATAATACCAGGCATTAGACTCTCCATTCTTGAATCCATAATTTACACGTGGAAACCTTTCAGAATTACTACCCCAATTCTTCCATACTACCCAATCTTCATTTTCAGTAGCTCCATGGCTCAATTCTGTTAACTTCTTCCCATCGTTCACTACACTGGCAAACTCTGTAACATTCCCCCATGATAATGCTATCTCTATCGAATCATTAACCGTAAACAATACAACATTAGCATCTCTCACTATTTCTATTCCATCACGCAACAATCTACCAGCATGATACAAGTAAGGATAAAGGCTTGTTGAACTGGGAATATTAGAACAATCTATTATTGCCATATTATTAGCTGTCATTGGCAATTTTATTGTATAACTATTGTTACTGATAATCTTACTGATATCAGTTAATAAATTACTCTTATAATTCAAGGTTATATTATTACTTCCCAAATCAACATGCTTATTGTCTATGTACAATTCATCTTTCATAACTTTTGCGACATTATCTCAGGTAAAACTACTGTGATCTCAAAGTCTTGCAATGGCTTCTCTGTATTCGTGACTGTTCCAGGTTGAATATTGACCGGTATCCAACTATTATCGACATACAGATCAACAACGGGAGAAGTGTTGAGAGTAAGCAACATCTTGAATATATCTTGATCTACAAGAACGGCACATGCTTTTATCGTTACCTGAGTTACTTTTCCTTGATACCGAGTAACTCCATAATCATAAGTCACACCTTCATTATCCAAAGATAGCTGTTCTCCGCTATTCTGTGACTGTTGAATCTTATCTCCAATCTGAAATAGATAATACTGATAGAATCCATGCCTATCAATCCAACGGAGGTACATACCACATTCTGAGTCATCAATTACTAACCTATTAATAATCGTACCATTTCCAACCGGATTAAATGTATTATCGAAGGTGTAATCAAAAACACTTGATATAATCTCTTCATCAAGTCGTACCACCCCAAATCTATTTGCATCAGGAAAAACAATGGCAGGATCAATACGAACGAGCCCTGTTCCTAAGTTCTCATTCTCCACATATTGTGTTGAGTCATAGCGTGTATACATACGCGCATTATCTGATATATACATAGAGAAAGTAAATGGAAACTTACGGAACCAAATCACTTTATGGGAAGCATTAAATACTTCTCCTATATTCATCGCTCCCCAAATACATAGGATATCAAAATTAAGAGTATCTTCTTTGGTCTCTACTTTGATATTTATCTCTGTTGAAGTTAATATGCTTCTCGGATTAAAAAATGATTGAAGGTACTTTGATATATCCACTTCTACAACATTATTATATGCTAATCTACTGTCTTTATACGACATTCCCCCCTCACCTATGGTAACTGTCACATTATTTACTGTTTTAACCTTAATTTTATTCGGATTAAAACAGAATGTTATATAATCAGGGTAGGTAATACTACCATTTTTTTCAAATGTTGCTGTCCTCATTGCTATTCAAATTTATGTGTGCCACATCATCGGCAAAGATTCCAAACACACGATTCATAATATTCTGTATTGCCTTCTCAATCTCTGGCGAATAGATATCATCACGTCCACCAATACGATGAAGCTCAGTTCCTTCCCGTGCTATCTTGCGAGCTACGAGATATGAAAAAGACTTGGGATTCTCGACTTGAATACCTTTATCTTTTATCCATTGCTGGATTATCTGATAAAACCCTTTGGGGACTTTTCCCGGACCGCGCCCAGTCTCTAAAGTACCAAATGCCATACGGCCAAATAAAATACCATGTCCATTATCTACGGAAACATGAAGACTTTCAATTGTTCGCCCACTGGCACGTTGACCGGCACGGATATGGTTTTCAATTATACGTTTCTTCAGAGATTCAAGCTCCTCTGAAAGTATTCTATTAGCTTCCTCCTTGCTCCCCATCAAAATAACTACTTATCGGTTTTCCTGGACACAATACAAGCCCATTTAATTCTTTCACCTTTATTTCTATAACAATGCCTGTAACATTTACATCAAGCTTATCATAGACAACAGAATATGGAATATCTCCTTCTATTTGTTCAAAAAGCTCACTTTCATTCATATGAAGAATGAACATCTTTGCCAAACTTTTGCACTTTTCTACTGTGATATCATTCCCTTGACCATCAAAATCAAACTCAGCCTTATCAAGGAAAGCAAATAGACAATTAGGAAAGTCTTTTAATTTATTCTTTGTAAGGCTAATTACGCCAGAGATAGGCAATACATTCAGCATTGCCGGTAATTTATCACTGTCTAAACGAACATTAGCTGTCGCCCAATTATCAAATAAATAGTGTAGTCCTTCAATTTTATCAACAACCTGTTTGATTTTACTCTCTATTGTTCTCATTTCTTCTCTGATATAATTTTTTGTAATCTTCTCTGAAATTTAATTTTCTGAGCATCAATATCCATACACTTATATACCCTTATCCATGGTACCCTCTCTACTTCCTCATGATTAGTAATTCCCATACGGATGGCATAATAATCTAATAATCCAAATGCTCCGAATGATAACTCTCCAATCCCAGCACGCACTTCATCTGCAGTAGGTTTGTTTGATGTAGAAGCAAATAATTTATTAATCCGTTTCACCTCTTTTGCAACCCACATAGAAAAACCTAACACAATAGCCGCTTTCTCTTGCATAACCTTCTCTTCTGATAGGTTAAGCAATACCCGGCATGGAATAGTAGCAATTTCCATCACATTAGAAACCTCTTGTAATTCTAACAGCTGCCCAATACTCATATCATTCAATGTATTTGGCGTCTTAACTCCGCACACTGATAATGGGCATGATAGGTACTCCAATTGTTCTATGATCTCCTCTTGATTAAAGGATACATCAATCAATATCAAAAACTCTTTTACTGTCATATATCGCTTACTTTTGCTTTTGCTTTTGTTACCTGTGGACGAATCCGGAAGAACATAGCCATAATCAACATATCAAGATAGTCTGGAGAATATCCGAGTATCTCTTTCATCTTCTCTTTACTGATGATACCCTTCTTCCGAGTATCAGCATCCATGTGATCTTGCTTCAATACACCCAATTCTTCGATTATACGCTCTCTTTGGAACTCTGTACATATAATCCTTAGTTGACGATTATTTATGAGTTCTGCGAGTTTAAAAGCGCACTCTGATTTCAAGTTATCAAACTCCGGATTAATGGGTCGAGTACCACCATGAAACTCCTTTATTCCATTCAGGTAGCTTTCAAGATAATTGCCCAGCCCGTCACTGTCTACAATTGTCATGCTACGAGGAATACTCCATTGAATCATCATGTTTTTAAGATCCGTCTCTATGGACTTTCCGGTGCTGTACTCTTGGTCTATCCGGATGGTACATACGTTTCCAATCCAATGACCGGCAACAAATCTATCGCGTCCCTTCATCGCAAGGTCGGCAGATGACGACGAGAGCCCAGTTGGCTTCACATGCTCGTTCACAAACAAGTCACATATAGCATCGTAATCACAGAGCGCCGTCGGATCATTGTCATACTCCCAGTTACCGAACAGTAAACGTTCCTTAGTAACTTTGTCTTTCGTATTCCGGAGCGTATCTATATAATCATCGGTTGCGTATGGATTATCCTGTACCAACGCTTGGATAAAAGCGTATGGAGCTTTCAGTTTACTTTCTTTCCATGGCTTATAGAACTCTCTGTATAGCCAATTCTTTTTGGGATTACAAGTTACAAGTATCTTACCGGGAATATTATAAATATCATTCAAATGCCTGCCGATGCGTGTCTTTAAAACCTCAAAAGCAAGGAAATGAACCTGTCCTGCTTCTTCAATCCAACCGCCTGTAAACTCCTTTGAACCGAGACGCTCATACATAGGGTCTTTGACAGGATAATATGTCAAGTCAAGAAATATAATCTCCGAGCCATTTCCAAAGAGTATACCATCATTTGTCTGTCTATAATCGGTGAACCGATGCCACTTAGCGACCTTATCGAAAGTAACGGCGATGGATTCTCTACTATCTTTTAAATTGTTTCGACCAGCAAACCAGCGAGTGCCCGGAAGAAAGTGAGCGCATTGCATCAGCCATTCACAACCGAGCCATGACTTACCACCTCCACCGGCGCCACCATAGCATAGGAACTTTGTTACATCATCCCGAAGATAATTATATGCTAAACGCTGCTTTATGTTAACCTTCTGCTCCTCCATTACTTCACCTCGTCGGCTTCTGGAGTATAAGGAAGAAAACTAAATCCCTTGAACTCTTTACCAGCATTTGTATGATCGACTGCCTGTTTATCCGCAAGACCAAGTTTGCGTGCAATGATATTCGCATTGAAAGCTCCAACACATGCTCCTTCGAATTGCTGAGTCTCGATTGTTTCTTCTACGCGCGCGATGACTATTAAAAAATCTTCGTCACTATTATTTTTACACTGTTCTTTAAAGTTTCTCCACCACATTGATGAAGCGCCCACATATATGCAAAATCCGGTTAAAGAATATGGTCTGGATGTTGGCGTAATCTCTCGCTGCGTCTGTTCCTCATTGACGGTCTGAACCTTCTTCCCTACCTTCTTCTTTACAGGAATAGTTTTTTGTATTGCTTTCCTTGTGGTCCACGGATTTTCATCACACCATTGGAAATACTCACATGCTGCTTCCCATAAAAGATCAGGTGTGCAAAAAAGTTTATCCCTTCCGTGCTTACTCCTCAACATCCAAAATTGATTTCCTGTTGGTGCTGCCATATTACTTCTTTTTAAAGCTCTCTTTCATTATTTTAGGAACAGTATTATTCCAATTGATTATATGATACAATCTCTTTGTTTCCATACTATTTCCCATTAGCCCTACTTTAACAGAAGATGGCATCATCATTACAGTATAGAAACTCTTTACATACGTTCCTTGATTTATGTATATATCTGTCATTCCTCCTTTATTTGATTGTGTTTGCTTCTGATTCAAAGCCACATGAGGAACTTGCAAAAACAGATATCCTCGGCTACCCAATGTCGTGTAAGTATTGACATCTTCATTAATCCGGCCAACAAAATGGAACGATTTATCAGTAGAACATATAAAAGAGTTCATGGCCTTTCTTTTCAGTTTTTCCCCTCGGATTATATCGTTCTCTTTACCTCCTACAAAGTCACCACGTTGTGCCATTGCTACTGTCAGAATCGAAGTACTTTCATAAAATCGAACCATAGCCTCAAAAACTCTATCAAGTTGTTTAATGGTCCTTTGCTTCACCGTACCATCTCTTCCATATGTAAATGAGAAAGTATCATAGTCATCATCAAGTTCTATAAAATATTTATATCCTAACTCCTTGGCTATATCAAAGCAAGCATTACGAGCATATACAATCGATCTACGATCTTCAAAGTTATCGGCTTCATCAAAAGTCTTAGATATAGAGAGTTTATCAAACATAATAACATCATGAAACTTCTGCTTATATTTATCTACTTGCCTATCTTCGTTATCAATCACATAAACAATAGGACCAGTATATCCACATTTACGAAGTGTTTTATCGGTTATAACCGAACCTGCACGTCCGTGTGTCAATATGAATGCAACAAAATCACCCCTCATCATCTGTATCCTCCAACATTATTTCACAGATATCATTCTTAAATCGAGTAAATCCATTCTCTATCGCTTTATTAAAATCAATGATTACCAATGCAGAAGATTCCATTAGTTCTTGCACTTCCTTAGTAGTATGTGTATAATATTCTGCAATCTTTCCGTAATCAAATACAATATGTCTTGATGCAGCTATTTTAAGAAATGAACTTATTTCAATAGGGATATTTGATTTTTTTATTCTATCAATTAGTTCATTGTATTTTTGAACATCATAGAGCGAATCTACAGAAGGGCAAATATCACATTTAGGTTCATATACTGGTGCTTCTATTTTTTTTGTATATTTCGATTCTTCAGTATCAATAAAAGGATTGAAGTTAAAATCAAGATTTACCCCCCAATTTAGCAAACTATCTATATCCCATACTTTTAAAAGCTCTTCATCCCATTGTCCGTTGTTAACATTGTCACGAATAGTTATTTCCTTCTCACGTTCTTCTGTTAAGTTTGATATCAAAAATGTAGGAACCTCAGTAAGTCCCAATTGGACACAAGCTTCATATCTTTGGTTTCCAGCTATGATAACAAGATCACCTGTCCTATCTGACAAGATGATAGGTCTTGCTTCAAAATAGTCCGGATTCCATTCTATGGATTCTTTTAGTTTTTGCAACTGATCATCTGTTATATAACGGGGATTATTATCAAGCTTCTTTAAATCTTCTATTTTCCTGTAAATCAATTCCATAATCAAATATTTTGCGTTATAGAAATAAAGATACCGAATAATCCACGAATGGACTACTCGATAATTATAAAAGCACTGACATTCTATGTCAGTCAAATGATGGTTCAAGTTGATACCGGAACAAGATGAAACAATTGTAGCATTTATTGGTGAACAGTGATATATACCAGATTCTCATTTAACACGCTAATCTGTACTGCTGATTACAATTACTTTCCTCATTATTGCAAAAAATAAGGGTGTATCGGATAACCAATACACCCAAGTTTAACATTATAAAAAACAATACTATAAATAATCAATAGCATTGTTCAGTATGTATTCAATACATCTATTATTTCATAAATATTTTCCTAGTTCCACGACACTTAAAACAGATTCCATTTTGCACATGATTATATTGTGGCAAAAAGCCAACTCCTCCACAACGATCACATGTTTTTAATTCATCATTAATTTTACGCATATTGATATCATAAATAGGTGTTTCATCTTTAGCATGTAAATGACGATGGCAATCTTCACAAAGCGTTATAAGATCTTTCCAATAATATCCCCATGGCAAAGTATTTCCATAATAATAAAACATATGATGGACATTCAACTTAGGAAAAGGTATCCTATTCTCACCTCCTATTTCTATAAATATACATAGCTCATTGGTTACAATCCTAACCCATTGAGTATTTTCATTATCTATTACTTGGATATACCCACCTTCATCATTACTTGTTTTGCCTAAATAATCTATTACAAAATAAGCTGTGTTAATATCACTATTTAACACACTGTCACCCTTTTTTATTATATTTTCTAAAAGTTGAATATCATAATCCTTATGAGTCATTAATGTACAGAAAGGAGGTTTACGACTGAAATAAATTTTTCCTTGTGGAGTGTGATCACAATAAAGTCGAGTATCCGCATAATTAAATATTTCTACTTGATATTGATAGGATGTTACATTAGGTTCTTTTTCAATTAAAGGACGAAAAAGATTTTTAAATTTACTTGGTTTAAAATAATAGGCTTTACATTCTCCTTTTTTCTCACAATTAATTATATCCTTTAATGTCTTCCCATCAAATCTATATTCAGAAAAAAGATCTAATACCTCATCTAAAGATGAAATTGGGACAAACAATTTATTTTGAAGTCCTTTTTTGTGACAAATCTGACATGTAAAATCATTTCGTTTTAATATTTCATATCTAAAATACTTCCATTCATTAGTATTCAATAGTTCTTGATAGCTTTTCATAATATTATAAATAAATTATACTCCACAAATATAAAAATATTACCTTTAATATACTATAAAAATGTGTTATTCTATATACATTATCTATCACAGAAAAAATAGATTCTTCCACAATACGTCTGTTACACAGTTGTATTTATCACTTCGGATAGTGTGTATAGATTTGCCCGTACCACTTTTCACAATCAGATAGAAAGCGAGTGTTATCCGGGTAGCAAGAACCTGTTTCTATGCAGTAGAGTTGCACATCATCATACAGACTTAGTGCTATCTTACAAGTGACCGCGGAAGTTATACCGCAAAAAATAAGCAATAATCATTGATTAATAAATTTTGTTTTATACATTTGTACTAGATAATCTATAACCCAAGATCAGTTATATATTAACTAATTTGATAAAAGCCATATGGTAACATCAATTCTTGGCAGCTTAATTGCTGGCATTATTTTATTAGTCCTTCAATGGGCATTCAAAAGATATTGCTAAATAATAGATTACTAAGGTAGCTATAGCATGAGGGTTCCACCTCTTCTCCATTCCGAACAGAGAAGTTAAGCCTTGTAGCGCCAATGGTACTGCGTTAATGTGGGAGAGTAGGTCGCTGCCGTTTTATTTTAAGTCCTGTTATCTTCTTTGATGGCAGGACTTTTACATTAAGCTCTATTTTGTTCATTTCTATCTTGTTATTAGTCAAACGCAAATACTTTTAAACTCCGATTGAGAAATCTTTCCTTTCTCTTTGATTACTCCAAAGAAAGAAGTAGCCGGACAAACGTATGCGTCTGTTGTTGCAAGGCAAACGCCATCAGAAGGAAAGTATTCACAACCTATATCGTTATCCCAATCTATATACTTTTGGGCTTCTATCGCTACTTTATCGCACCATTGCCTGAAATGTAGGAATTTCCGACTTCGTTTATCAATCGCTTTATATTCATTTCCTATTCTATAATACGGTCAATCCTTTCTTGCTCTTTTTTAACAAAATCATATAATTCCTTTTCAAAAGTTAGTTTGTGGCCTTGGACTTGCCTTGATATTTCTGATTCAAAAATGTTCATTACATCCTTGGCTATATCTACTATATTTGTTCTTTGTTTATGAATACCCTCTATTATCAATTTATAATTAGGATCTATCTTTTTACACTCTTCTTCCATCTGAGTTACTATATTTGCAATATTTACCTCCCGTTCCTCTGCCGTGAGTTTATCTTCAGATTCTAAAAAGATATGTAGTAAGTTGATACATTTTACCCATAATCCATAAGTTTCTCTGGTTTTATTTAGGTGGACTAATAATGGATTTGCAACAGGATAGTTTTTTAGTTTTATTAGTTGAATCCTTAACCGGATATTATTCAATTGATCTTGATCTGCCATGCGGTCAATCTTGCGTCTATCCTCTGTCGTAAATGTTTTATCTATCCACTTTGAAGAAAAATCAAGAATATCAATAGGCTTCATGGAGTGACTAATATCTAAAATATTATTTACCATTTCATCAAGCCTTTTTTGTTCTTGTTCTCTACGAATTAATAAAACTTGAAGTTTGCGATTCTCTCTATTTTGTTTATTAGATACGCTTATAGACCTAAAAGCAATTATCATAGCAATTGCAGTTGCTATTGATCCTATAGCAGTCCAATCAATTGTATATAAATCAACATTCATCATATTATAGTGTTCATTTAAATTTATTTCCATAGTAGTTTCTATTTCATATTTCTACCGTATAAGTCAAGAAACTGTATAAGGAGCTTATTACAAACACAAAGGTAACAATTTAAGAGAATAATGTAAAATTATCGTTTTTATTTATTTCATTTCTTTTTTGTTATGTTATTAGTCATTTAGAATTGGATTAATTTTTGCAATTCGGTAATTGCTTCCAAATCACGTTCTGCCTTTTGCCTGCGACTCTCAACTGCTTCATATAGCTTCTCTTTTTCCTTAACAGTTGCCAGTCGCCAATCTGTTATGCCATCCCACACACCGGAAGGATTAACATTGATACCTTCCGAATCTATACACGCATAGTCTCTAAATTCACCGTTATTATAGTCTCCTTTTAGAATGGAAATTATATTGTGAGAATCACTTACGAGTATATCTCTGTCTTTAAATTTAGTACCTACCATAATATTCCTTTCCTTACTTGTATTACGCCGTTAATTTCTGGCGTATTAGGTTTATATTCTTCTTCACAAGCTGTATGATACGTTCATGATACTCTGTATTATTGTTACAGACACCGCGAGATTGAACTACATCGAACGTCTCAAGATTCACTTCAATGGTCTCTATACGCTTGTCTCCGATACGGGCAGAGAGAATAAGACAGTCAGAACGTTTCCAATAGCCATTGGCAAATACGCAATGGTGCATGGTGTCCCCTTCCTGCTTGAATTCATCGAGAGATTTCAGAGGAACGATAGTTAATTTGTTGTCGGAGATTACTAAATCTACAAACTTACCGATCCGCTCAAGAAATTTCTTTTCTGCTTCCTTCTGTTTGAGCATTTCCCGTTCCAGCCGTTCTTTTTCGGATTTCTCCTGTTCCTTCCGACGCTTGACAACGTAATAGTCATGAGCCTTACGAAAGTTCTTGGGACAAACATAATAAGCGTTGCGCAGATCTTTATGGTATCTCTCCAGTAGCTGAAGGTAGTCATTGTACATGCTTACATCTTTGACTATATATTTGTTCCGGATGCAGATTTTTATCGTTGGCCAATACCTATTAATGAAAGAAGCGTTACCATTTGTCACATATCCAAGTAGGTTGTATTGTTTGGCTTTGAGTAATGTTTCATTTTTGGGTTCATGCTTTACACCCTTCAGGAGCCAGTAAGGATCAGCACCTTTGATTTGTCGGTTGACGCCGTATTTCTTGTACTCACTCTTCCATTTTTGAACCGGATAGGTCATGTGTACATATACTTCATAATCGAATGAATTATAGCTCATACTACGTGTCCGGATTTGCATTTCAGAGCTATGAGACCAACCGTCAAACATGTACGCTGAATTCATTAAACGACCTTTGGCTATAATAGTAACCACTTCGTCATCTGACATCCATTTCTGCATTACTTCATCGATGAAATAATGAACTGGTTTCCCAGTACGATTAGAGCGAAGAATATAGACATATCGGAATACCTGGTATTCCTCAAATTTATCCACGATACAAAAGAACCGTTCTTCTTTATCGGTACGCTTCTTAGAGGTGGTTATAACTAAATCGGCACCACAATGAGGGCACGTCTCTTTTCTTCCGTCTTTAATGCCGGTATTATCGAAGTACTGGCCGCACTCTGTACAGTAGATAAACTTCTTTGTGCGATATCCGTTGTGACTGACAACCTTTTCTTTTGCCCATTTGTCGACTTCCAAACCGAACATAGGTAAGCGATTGCTCAGCTCCATTATCTTGAATTGAAGTTTTGTTCTCGGTTTCATAGTTAAAATAGTGACATCTGTTGAACTTCAGTTAACTCTTTCTTTGCCCGTGACGGCTTTTTACGGAGTAAAGCGTGCTGTTCCTCTGCAAGACGCTTAATTGCTTCTCGACGGGCCTTCTCCTTATCTTCTTCCGTAAGTTCGACAGCCTTTGATGCAGGAACACTTACAGAAGCTCTCGCATTAGCCGGAACCTTGTTTATCTTAATATCATCCTCGTCGTAGTAATGAACTGCCATGCCGTACACTTCTTCATCAGTCATTGCAACAGCATTACCCCGCTTTTTAGCTTCACCGAGGATATAGTTACAACATTCATCAATACTTTTGCCTGGTTTAGCGTATGATTTTGCAAACAGCTCGTCAGCTTTGGCACGATCATCAAGATATACCTTGATCGCTTCTTTGAAAGTTTTGTTTTCCATAATTGCGTTACATATAAGTTCTTAAACAATAATCTGCTATCCAGTAGCAGACAAAATAAAAAGCGGCATACACTACCATCACAAGTAGTATAGTCGCAATAAGATTACAGTCTTTCATCTTCGACTTTTTCCTTTTAGTTCAATAACGTTAAACATTTCATTGATTCGGTCAGCGATGTAACTTCCGTATTTATTCTGAACTTCTTCAAGAGATAAGTTCGTAGTAACGTGAGTTAAAGCTTCATATCGTAACTCATACCGGCACTGGAATACATATTGCATCACGTTTAATTCTGTACCGAAATACTTAGTCGGGCATGGTTCACGTCCAAGCTCATCAAAAGAAATTGTAGAAGGATTACCAGAGTTATAAATATACGATTCCAGTGAGTCAGCTCCTTTCATTGAATACTTTCCGGCCACAGTTGAAGCAGACTCAATACGGAACCCACCCACAGGATATCCTCCGATCGTAAGTCCCTTTGATAACTTATCGTACAGCTCCAGTATCTTGATGATAGTAGACTTTCCGGTACCAATGTTTCCCCATAGCCAGATACCCTTCTCTATGGAATAACTTCCATTACGATGTTCAGCATACTGAAACAAATTATTCATCAACTTCCTGTTGGTATCATCAATTACAAAATCAGGGCAAACGTGGTTACAGCACTTACGAAATAGTTCTGGACGTTGGGATACCTCTACCGGCTCATCCCTCAACAGACCGGATGATAATATCTGAGCCAGGCTCATTGTTTGCTTGTTTCTTGTTTCCATCGTTTTTTATTTTTTTCTCAGTAATCCAAAGATTCGCACGGCTATCCCAATACTCCACCTTTGCCCCAGAAGCCGTGCGCCATCCAAGTGACGTGAAGTGATTGTAGAATGTTTCTGCTTGTAATTCCCAGTCTGGTAGCTTATTTTCAAAGTACGATTTTACTTCATCCAGTCCCGGAGGGATAAATTCCTGTTTTTTACGAGAAGTTTTTTTCGGTGGAGGATCAGGAGGAAATAACTCTGGAGAGTTATTCTGTTTTTGTTTCTGTTTATGTTTATATAAAGGGTTACCACTTATGTTACCGTTTATGTTACCATTTATGTTACCGTTTATGTTACCATTTTTGTTACCGTCAGAAACATAAATGATAGTATAAATTGCTCCATTTGCTCGTTTATTTCCCTCTTTGAAAGAAATTAATCCTTTTTGCTGGAGTTTATTGCGCAGGTCACAAATTGTTTTGCGAGAAATGCCAAGCTCAAGCTCCACATTCCTCGACGGCAATTCGAACGGATTAGTCCAGCTTCTCGAGTTACATTCTTTCAGCAAATAGAAATAAAAATCTGCCTCGTAACTTGTCATTGGTCTAATACGCCTCACAGTCCAAAAACTATTAATTAGTTCTATATAATTCATTTCAGGTAGGAATTAACTTCATACATAAATTCATTCAGAGAATGACAAACAATATATCTGTTTCGGTACTTTTCCGCCTCATTCTGCCACTTTATCTGTTCCTCGCTTTGTCTCCCCTTCGGCGTTTTCATTTCGATACAAAGAGACGCGAATCCTTTTTTGGGAATAAGCAGTATTAAATCAGCGACACCACGTACGGCACCCTCGTATTTCATTTGGGCACCGGTACGGGCATCTCGTTTTCCACCATTTGGAACTGCGAATAGCATTCGGCTTAAAGACGGGTATTGAAGCCGAAACCAAGTTAAGCAGCTATGCTGTAGCTGGCTTTCTGATTGTGGCGTAGTCTGTTCCTTTCTCATAATCTGCCTTTGAATAAATCCATAGCCATATCCACTACATTCTCCTTAACAACATCATCCGTACCGGTTACTCCGTTTGCGATGCTCTTTTTCCTCTGTATGACATCATACATATACTCGTCAATGGTATCTTTCCCAAGGAAATAGTAACAGTTCACGTTATTCTTCTGCCCGTTTCTATGTGCCCGATCTTCTGCCTGTTCACAATCACTGAACGTCCACGGGAATTCAATAAACGCTACACGGCTGGAAGCAGTAAGAGTTAAACCGGTACCACCTGATTTGTAGTTAAGGATGATTAGATTACAATCCGGATTATTCTGAAAAGCATCTACAGCAGCCTGTTTCTGTCCGGCACTATCTTCACCGGTAACCGTAACTGCTTTAGTAAACATTTTCTTTATCTCTGCTACAACCTCTTTCAGATATGCAAAGACAATTAGTTTCTCACCTCCATCGATAACATCATGTATAAACTCGGCAGCCGCTTTGATTTTTCCACGAGCGGACACTGCTTTCAGAATCCCCATTCTTACCATTACTTCGCCACGCATTGACTTAGCAATCTTTTTATCATCCGCATTCTTATAGACGCGTAAGTACTGTATAAGGTCATTCTCTGCTTTCTGATACTCAATTCTGGTAGTGATATCCATCTCAATATACTGCCGGGTTTTGTCAGGCAGCTGAGTAAGTACCTTTGATTTTTCACGACGGAAGAAACAAGTATTCCATAATTGCCAATTCAATTCTTTGAGATTGGAAGCTTTCTTAGGTCCGTTACAAAAACGCTCGGTAAAAGTCTTGTAACCTCCAAAATCCTCTAACCGGCCCATTATTTTAAGTTGTTGGATAAGATCGGTATTGTCATTCACTACTGGAGTACCGGTAAGTTCAAGAATAAACTCTTTCCCTTTACATATACCTTCAACGAATTTACTTTGTTGCGTCTTAGTGGACTTACATTTATGAGATTCGTCGATTATAACGGACTTGAAAAGAGTAACACGAGGGTCAAAAGTTACCGACTTTAATGTAAACCTAACATCATCCTTAACATTCAGGACAAAGAACTTTTTCAGAGATTCGTAATTAGTAATAAAGATATCACAACACTTTGTCTCAATAAAGCGTTGCCACGAGTTCTTGTTCCTATCATCAAGGATAAGCGCCTGTTTACCGGCAAACTTCTTAAATTCACGTTGCCAGTTTATCTTTAGTGCTGCTGGACAAACAACAAGGCACGGATAGGATTTTGCAATCGTAACCGTGCCTATAGCTTGTAATGTTTTACCAAGTCCCGGCTGATCTCCAAAGATACATCTCTTATGCTGCAGTGCGTAGGCTATACCCTCTTTCTGATATTCATATGGTTCGAGCAGTAGCCCATGAGGTACAGTCAGTTGCGGCATCGGGGCAATATCAAAATTAGCAACAGCTTTCCTTTGTTCAGAACGTTGTATCGATCCGCAATATCCATGCCCTAACGCCCAATCTGCCATCTTTTCTACATACCATTCGTCTGTAAGCTCAACCCACCATGCTTTTTCATTGAAAAGGTATGCTTTCTTTGCATTAGCAGCTACGGAAGGGATTTTCTTAACGCACTCAATCAGGCGTGGATGATACATAAACTTTATTTTGAAGCCGTCAGGATATTTAGTAATACAAAAAGGAGCTGCCATATTATGCTGCCGGTTCTTTCACTTTTTTACGACGGGGTTGACGTGGTTTTACACGCTTTCCATTCACTGTTAATGTAGCTCCGGTTTCTTCTGCTACTTTCTGCAAAAAATCAAGTGGAGTCTCATCTACCGTGTCCGGTGATATATCACCCGGAGTATTTTCATCAAATGGTAACTCCTGCTGAACAACTGCCCATTTCTTAGCAGTCAAGTACTGTTCAACTTCATACTTACATGCTTCAATAGCTTGCTGCAAGTCAAACGCATGTTCGTACTCCTCATTCTCATTGTTGAACATGGTAAATGGAGCAATAAGATTAAGTACTTTCTTTGTTTTGAGGAAACGCTTACCTACTAAAGTTACTCCCTCACTTTCATCGGTCCCACCTATACTATATCCACTTACCTCGAAAGTTGAAAAAATATCTTCCGAAAGTTCATCTAAAGACTCTTTCCCGTCAGCCTCTTTCTGTTCACAGAGAAATGCAAGATGAGGAATAAGATCATCGAATGCAGCTTTCATATCCTTATGTACAAGGTTCTTTCCCTCAATAGTTACTGTATCTTCATTCTCATTCTTGAATACAGCCATCAAGGTATTTTCTTTTGTAATTTTAGCTTTAATGATATTCATAATTTACCTTCTATTTTGATACTCATTAATAAATTCGGAATAGTAACGATCTTCCGGAAGAGGGAGAGTTATCCCTAATTCGGCAGCAGCATCTGCTTGTACTTTATTAAGAAAGTCAGTCATCTGCACTGTATTTAATTTCGATGTGCTTCCGGCTATGACCGTTTCTTTTCCTTTGATATATGAAGTTCTTCTAAGAAAAAGATTACAGTAGTAATCGTGTATATCCTGTTTATCTGTCCCGGTTTCTCGCTCGATGCAAGTAAACCAAAGCCACATCAACGCATTTTGCGGAAGTGTACGTGGCTCGGTATACCGTTCAAGCTTCACACGATATCTACCATTACGAAGCTGGGAACACATAAAGTCGAATGACTTACTCATGTGTACTTCACCGTTTACCTTTTCCAGAATTACTTCTTGTGCCATTATTTTAATCCAAAGATTTTTTTGTCAGCGATAAGCTTTTTATTTACTTCGATAAACTCGATGAAGTGTTCACAATGAGAAGTTAGCAATTTAACCGTCTGCTCATGATTGTAAGTGTAGTATTCCGGGTATTGTGTGCCACAGATTAGCGGTGTCCGGCTGGTACCACCCTTTAACTGGTAGGCAGTGTACTCGAATGCCTTCACACTTTCCATCTGTCCGGAAGCGATTAAGCAATACGGATATACATGGCGTTGCCATCCATGCCCATACTTGCCAAATTCATACTTAGATGTAGACTTGATGTCATAAACGATGTTTCGGAGAAGCTCATCAATATAGCCATAAAGTTCTACATCTCCATATCGAGTATGAAGAATAGCAGATACAAACACTTGTGACAAAGCACCGGCGAAGTATCTCGCCTGTTCAATACACCAAGCACGATCAAAAAGGAAATGGCGAGCCGGAGCAATGTCCGTAGCCGGATAAGCAACTTGGATCGTATTTGTTTCTTCATCTCCTACAATAGTGTAAGGATTGCGTGCATCCGGTATGTGCTTTACACCATGAATGTAGCAATCAATAATAGCATTGAAGGCTGTACCTTTGTCCGCTGCTTCACTTTCAAATGGAACACGGTTGATAGAATCAATAAGGCTTTGCTTTAGCTCGGCCTCTATCTCTTCCGGAGAACGCTTATATTCTCCAGTCTCGTTATCAATATTCCAAAAACTTTCAACCTGTTCATCTGCCCGTAAATACTGCTCGAACTTATCGAGCAGTGACGGGTAAATCTTATATTTAGGCTGCAGGTTCATATTTATTTGTAGTTTTACTGAACTTTAATCCGAGTTTCTTGCATTTCTCATTGAGCATCATGCCACCTCTTACCTTACTATCGAAGATATGATTCATTGCTGCGATGGCGTCTTTAGTTGCATTTGCAGAAAGTTGATCTGTCACCAGTTCCACAGCGTCACGTATTTCATCAAGTATCAAATCATATTCAGAAGATAGCTCAGTTTGTTTTGTCTGATACTCTTTATATGTACGAATTATGTTTGTCATAAAATCGTTTTTCCCCACAATAACACCATTAGAATCAATAATGACAGGTAACTTGATACGCGATGGTAAGTTACAAGTATTCTTGCCATAGAACTTTTCGCAAGGGTCAAAGGAAATTGTTCTATCCTTTCCGATAGCTTCCATATATCCAACCAAATCCAGCTCTTTAATCAAGTCACCGGCAGAAGAGCCGCCAATTTCCGGACGAATTTGTTTCTCATCCCCTACCTTCTCTTCGCGCTCATGAGCAACAAAGATCACTGACTTACCCATGAGAGTAACCTGATTTACAAAGTTGATAAACATATTCTTCCGGACACCGTAACCTTGTAAGGAAAGAGTACCATCTGCTTTTTTCATCTTTGGATTAGCAGCCATAATAGACTTATCCATAAAAGAAAGCATTTTTCCGGCAGTATCAATTACAATTGTGTCGAACTCCCTGATATCCTCAGATACAAGCACTTGGTTCGTTTCTTCCCAGCTTGTAATCTGTACCGTTGGTACACGATGGGCGGCATTGACACGGTGTATACCGCCATCATAATCAAATAAAACGGGGTTTGGAGCAGAAAGTGCCAATGTTGTTTTTCCCATACCCGGTTGTCCATAAATCAACGCTGACAAAGTAGTTTTAACGGTCAGCTCGTTAGGTCTTTTAATCAGTCCCATAAAAATTAATATTAAGTGGTTAATAAAAATAGCCAATAAAAAAGCCCCGAAGCGTATTCTCCGGGGCATTGCATACAACTCTTTAGCTACTTCATAGAAACACTCATATAGTTTTTCGGCGTCTTTCCGTCGTGTATAGCCGTTTATTCGGCAGCCCGTAAACTGTATGAGCCTTATTGTCTCTACTTCTGCTTCGACCATCCTAAAGGCTTGTGGAAACGGATGGATTCGAACCACCGACCACCGCTTGTGGTGCTCTCCCATTAAGCTAAGAATCTACTTGAGAGAATCGAACTCTCAACCTTCCACCACATACGGTGCTCTATCCACTGAGCTACGTTCTCGTGTTTGCCCACTATATCTTCACAGACATTGCAGGCAGGCTAACAAAGTAGTTCCCGGATAGACAACCAAGTCACACCGGGAGATATTGATAAAATTAAAAATTAAACCGGGGCATACTCCCGACGATGTCCTTTACATCGGCATTGTTGGTTAATAATAAAATAAAAAACTCTGTGGAGAAGCCCGGATTCGAACCGGGATGAGGTGTCTGCTTTCTTGAAGCGTCCTACAATACTCGCATACAGATTTCCACTGAACTCGCTCTGATATTGAGTGCGTCTACCAATTCCGCCACTTCCCCAACTATTATTTTAAAATCCTCTGCAATATCTTATGATAAAACCATATGGAATATAGGATACCAAAGAGATTTATCCACAAATTCAATTCTCCTGTTTCCGGATCAGCATCATTGAACATCAGCAGACACGGAAGAGCCAACAGATTAAGCAATAGCACGTTTAGTATTATCTTCATTTTTCCTTATTTTTTTAGATTGTCGATGCTTGATTACTGCAAATTTCAGCACATCGGCCGCATTACAGAACCACTTTCCATTCTGCTTATTGGTTGGTTTATCACTCCGGATTTTACCTTCTTCTATTAACTGAAGAAGGCGCCCCAATCCACCAACCATGCTCGCTGCTTTCCGTTGTCCAAAAGTCTCTCTATCCATAATAGCGAGAATGTTTGCTAACTTCATGTCCGGTGTACCATCAATGAGTATGGTAGATTTTAATTGATTATTACAAGAATATATCATGATTTAAAAAGTTAAAGTCATTATTATTTCTTCGTCCTATTCTTCCATAGCGTGCCGTTACTCTCACCTGTGAAGGAGTTTTCATGCGCCGCATATCAAAGTAGTTACACGTTACCTGCATCCCTAAGAAAAGAACAGAGAAAAGAAGTTCTATCCCGTGTTTCCGTATCTCTTTCAGGTCAAAATCACGTTTAAGCCTATCAAATATCATATACAATAGTAGTTCTGTATCTTTTGATATGCCTAACTTCCGGTATATAGTTCTTTTCTGTGTCTTTACCGTCCAGATTGACTTATTCAGATTGTCTGCTACCTCTTTGTCTGCAAGTCCCTTACAGTACTCATTTGCAACAATCATTTCAGCCTGAGACAACGTTTTCATTACGCTGTTCTCTTGATCCTAAAGACTCCCTTTTTCTTGTCAATGTCTCCATCACGTTCCCAATCTGCTTTTTCTACACACATTTCAAGTCGTAAACGTGAGATTGTAGTATTAATCGTCGAAATTGACTTAATTGGAAGTTCTACTATGTCCCCTACCTTCATTCCTCGTAATGTAGGAGCCCAATTTTCTGTTACTTTCTTTACCATGATATATAATTTTATTGATTAATTTCTAAAATAAAAAGGTATACTATTCTCACGAACCGCACACCCTACAACACAAACACAAAATAAAACACAACAAAACAAAATTCAATTATTAAATTAGTTCTCCCGAACCAATTCGATTGACAGCATCACGCTTTATTCGGGAGATTTACTTAACTTTGGAGTGAAATCAAAAAAATTAAGTAATATGGAAGAAAAATTATTCAAACCACAACAGCAAATAGTAGAAGAACTCATTAGAGAATATATAAATCTATGGAATAAGTATGATTTACTTAATGAAGCTGGAATACTGCTTGAAAACAAGTTCTTTAAAATGGACCTACTTTTAGAGTGGGCATTAGATTTGATCGGATTCCCTAAAGATACATCGAGTGAAAAAGATGAATGCATAAATGGAAAATCATTCTGCCGAGATTATCTCAGCAACTCGACTTTATTAGATACAGTATCTGGATGCTATAAGCACGATACGGTTGAGGAATACATTGAGTTTCTCTACAAAGAGCTTGAGAGCTTGAAGAAAGAAGAACCTTGGCTTTTTCAGTAAACTGCAATACCATCCCTTCTTTAGATATTGTCTTAATTAAAAGCCCCTTACTAATCATTGCGTTCAAAACAGATAGGACTCCTTTTGCCGGGAGTCCTAATTCTTTAGATAAAATAGGTGTACTAGTTTTCATAAGCTATTATTTATTAATTCAGTGCCCCGATAACCTCTCTCTGATCTTCTCACCGGAGTTGTCAGCTACTATCTTCACTGCATAACCGTTCGGGACATATTGGCTTCTTTATTTTAGCCTGCTACGTTCGAGGACAAGTCTACTCTACTGTTTACTCAGGTATGTTTCGGAGTTCAGTGTACCTTTCTCAGTACGAACTGCGGCAGATTTCACCGGGGCTGCACCCGTATCCCTACTCAAGTCTACTTCTGTTTCCAGTTCCAAGTCTTTCGGGGTGTGTTGTTACGAGGTATCGCCTCCCCTGTCCGAAATGGTCGAACTCCAATATGTTCCGGAAGAAGATATTCTCTACGCTTTTACCGGATATTATCAAAACCTGCCCGACTGGTTTCCCTTACTATCAGCGCTGAACATTGCAGGAGCCTTATGTCGGATTATGAGGACCACCTTTTTGCAGGTCTTTATTTTAAATCTAATCTCCGACGTAATGTGCTCCGTATTTGCCGGTGCTGTTCGGATTATAATAAGCTGATACAGGAATAGACAAATCATTGTATGCTTTGCTCGGAGTAGCCTTTGCAGATTTGCGAATATCTTCATTTAGCTTTTCGGCAAGCTCCTTTCCTTTCTTGACAATATTTTCATCAGAAAAAGACTCTTGCAGTTTTGCCAATTTCCACGCTGATTTCAGACATTCAGAAAATGTTTTTTCACCGTTAGCCCGTCTGTAGTTTCTATGAGCTGATTTCATAATCTGTGATAAATTGTACTTTTTCATTGTCTTACTCCTTTTTAGGTATGTCAATAATTTGGTTATCTCGATCAAACTTCGTTTCTTTGTTTATTATTTATTGTTTGATGTTGCAAAGATAGAAATTATTTCTAATCAATTTCTAATATTGATAGAATTTATTTCTAATTTAACTTTTATTAAATAGAAATGAGTAGTATAAAAGAACGAGTTTTAGCATTCATAAAGTACAAAGAGCTTAATAACAAGCAATTTGAGGATATTTGTGGACTTGGAAATGGCTTTGTATCTAAAATAGGATATTCTATCCGAGAACCAAAAATAGAATTAATTTCTAACGCGTTTCCAGAATTAAATAGAGACTGGTTAGTACGAGGAGTAGGTGAGATGCTCAACAATGTAAATCCGGCACCTAAGTATAACGAAGCAGTTCCCATCCAACAGGACGTAGTATATATCCCATTGGTTAACCAGTTCGCATATGCCGGCTACATGGAGGGATATAACGATTGCACATACCTGGAACAGCTTCCCAAAATACCATTTATAGTGGATAAAGAAGGACATGGAAATTATATAGCTTTTGAAGTAAAGGGTGACAGTATGAATAACGGTACTGAAGAGAGTTACTTGGAAGGCGATAGATTATATTGCCGAGAAATAGCGCAACATCTGTGGGTGAGTTCTAAATTACATCTTCGCAAATGGGATTTTGTGATCGTGCATGAAGACGGAATTGTAGTAAAACGTATCATTGATCACAACGTGGAAAACCACACCATCACTATACACTCTTTGAATGACATGTATCCAGATCGGATTCTTGACTTATGCGATGTGAAGCAAATTTTTAATGTAATCGAGTCGGTAAGACCAAGAAGGAGATAGTATCATGGGAATATTAGACTTCTTATTTAAACAGAAAGATAAGTTAAACTCATTGACAGAAAAAGAAGCGCAAATTCAAACGAATCTTCCAACAGATGAACAAATAAGAAGTACCGCATCTATAGGATTTAATAATACATGGTTAACTGGAATAACTAATAAAAATCTATTCCCTATGATGTTTGAGTGGATTGATTTAGATCAATACAAAAAGATTTTACGATTCAAATCCTTGCATTCAACAAGAATCAACTATGCACCTTATGTTGTATTATATTGTGATAATGATGAATTCTATTATAATGGGGATTGGACTTCAAATAAAATAACAATAAACTGTGGTTCTATTGGTAATGTCAATATACCATATCATGGAAAATGCTTAGTTAAAGTTCTTTCTCCACATACTCATTTTGATTGTAATGAAAGGTTAGAAAAAAAACAATTAGAAGATTATACTGATATATTAGAAGTGGATTATAGTCCGGAAGCTATAGAACATGGAGAAAACCAAAGAAAACGCATTATAAACGAAGAATTTAAAGAAAGAGAAAGGAAAGAGATTGATAATATCAAAGATAACATAAAGGATCGCAAGAAAAAAAGAGAATTAGAGAAAATTGCTCTTCAAGAACTTATAGATGAAGGAGAAATATTCCCAGAAGCCAATAAACGTCCTCCCATTCCGAGGGATGTAGTTGATACCGTTTGGAATAGAGATGGAGGTAAATGCGTTTATTGTGGCTCTACCGAGAACCTACATTTAGATCACATTATTCCATTCTCCAAAGGCGGAGATACAAGTGTAGAGAACTTGCAACTGCTTTGTCAGAAATGTAATCTTGAGAAATCAAATAAAATAGGGTAAACTAAGTCAATAGATTATGAAAAAGAACTGGATTTCATTACTCGCACTTACTCTTTCTACTATAGCATGTATTATCACTTGGTTAAGAGTAGAAGTATATACAACTAATGATACATTCGTTGGTATCATGGCCGGATTTATGGGAGCATGCGCCACTATACTTGTTGGAGTACAGATATACAATTCTATTGAAACAAAAAGTAGATTACAAAAAATTGAAAAATTGCAATCTAAATTATCTATAGACATAGAACAAATCAAAATAGAAAGAGAAAAAGGAGAACGACTCACTAAATATGGAGTTAATTTCTCAATCGGACTTTCACATGGTACATCAGATCCATATTTTGCATTTAATGCCTATTTTGGAGCATTAAAAGATGCGCTATATATCAATGAAAGTATATACATAGAAAATACAATTTCAAACATGGAGTTTGTATGTAATATCATTTCAAAGAAAAAGCACAAACCGAGTGAAAATTTCGACATAAAAAAATATTCAAAAACCAATTTAGAAAAATTTCGCTCATATCCATTAATTAGAAAAAGATATGAAGCAATTTTTGATATTGTCAATTCATCAATACAATAAAAAAATGAACATATTTACTTGTTCTTCATTTTATACAAATTCTAATTATTGCTTTCTCTCTCACACCTGCAAAGGTTGGGGTTGCCGGTTTCTTACTACACCCATAGAAGAGATACCGGTTACCGACAAGGAGAAAGCAAAGCTATTCTCTAAAGTATACCGAGAAGCAAAGGAAAAGGGCGTTCTCGAATGTCCTCACTATCGCTCAATATTCATTGATGAAGTACTGAAAAATATTGAATACAATTAACCAACATAAACCCTCATTTTTACCAAAACGAATCTTTGAACTTTTCTAAAGCCGTTGTAACACATTGAATTACTGCCAAGTTACGTATAAGTCAGGTTCATACTGGCAGTGTTGAGGTGATCGGTTCGAGTCCGATACTCTCCACCTCTTCTAAAGGTTATACAGCATAGTTTTTGTATCTTTCTATATTAATCACAAATATAAGTTATCATTATTACTAAGTCCTAAAGAACAATTTGGTATTAGAAGCACTATCAGATACTTTCATCAAGAGTTTTAAAGAAAGAAATATCATCATAAAAAATATTTCATTCATCTATAGATTGATTATAACTCTAAATTTTATAGTTTTGGAGCCTACAATTCAAACCACTTTTTTCATTTATAACAGAGAATAAGTAACTACCTCCACCCAAAAATTTCTATATAACAAGGCCCGTAAACAACTGAAAAAAAGAGGGTGTCTAAAAATGAAGTGCACCTCTTAAAGATACTAATTTGAAAGCTAATCACAACTCTGCTCTTCAGATTGCATCTCATTCTACAGTTGCCAAAGATCTTAAATCAAAAATAAATCATAACTATACCTATAGCTCATTTAATACCATTAACTATAAATTAACATTACAGAATATCAACGCACTACATTATCCATCATAACACTCATTTGTTAAAACAGTAATTACACAATCACAGAACAAAAAAGCCATTGGAACGTTCCAATTTAAATTAGTAGATTAGGATTACAATACTTAATTATATAAAGTCATGAAAATAATAATAGCAATTATCATAGCAATAACTATATTCGCACTGATAAAATCAGCAATAAAAGCCAATAAGGTAAAGAAAGAAATAGATATTGTTTCTCCACCAGACAATGATGCGGAAAACAATAAAGAACAAATGAACAAAAAAGGATAAAAAATCAATTGAAAATCACCACTGATCGTTCTGATAAAGGTTTTCACTCGGTCTGAAAAAGAAACTCCTTCTATTCAAACCGACGAAAACATACGCATAAACAAAATACCTGTTCATCATCACAAGATACTCATATAACAGTATTTACAGTATAAATCTAATTATTTTTCTGCCCACTCAAGGATCACAGGACTCTTCACATTTACCCCAAACAAATGTGCCTTTGCCAGTATATTACGTGCCAACTGCGCTTTATACTCTTCAGGAGCATACCGGAAATAAGCTTCTGCCGCTCTTACATGGGCAGCATCATGAATAGGAAACTCCCGTAATTCAGGTATTCCAAACTCTGAAGTATCCAACTCTTTTCGTTCACTCGTTGTCAGCTTATCAGATGACATTTTATGCATTTCACTCATAATGATTCATTTTTATTGTTACATATTACACAGCGTAACAGAAAACAGATCTATAAAGATTGGCGAATAAAGCAATATTAAGAAACAAGTGAGTTGTCGAAGAAGAAAAGAAGCATTCTCTCAGAAGAAGAACAAAGAATTAAATAAATCAAAAGGCTAACAAAAAAAAAGGCTATCTATCCCAGACAGCCAATCTTTGTTAACCTTAAATCTAATACTATGAAAAACACAGTACAAAGATACGGACTTTCAGGACACTTGCAAATATTCTGCATATATTTGTAAGAATTATAACATCGTTTAATAGATATCAGAAATTTATTAACACTTCAATAAGATATTCATAAAAACAATAGCCTGTTTGGAAGCTGAATAAGATAAAAACCACTATCTTTGCAACGTTTTATACTGTAAAATAACAATAAACCAAAGATATGATAGCTAAGATTAACCAACTTCTCGAAGAAGTTGAAGCACTGAAAGCCACCAATGCAGAAGAACTTGAAGCACTCCGTATCAAGTATCTCAGTAAGAAAGGAGCCATCAATGACCTAATGGCTGACTTTCGTAATGTAGCGGCTGAGCAGAAGAAAGAAGTCGGCATGAGACTGAATGAACTAAAAACAAAAGCATTAGATAAAATCAATGCACTGAAAGAACAGTTTGAAAGTCAGGATAATGGCGCATGCGAACTGGACTTGACCCGTTCAGCTTATCCCGTAGAGTTGGGAACACGTCACCCACTCTCTATCGTAAAGAACGAAATTATTGATATTTTCGCCCGTTTGGGATTTAGCATTGCCGAAGGTCCGGAAATAGAGGACGACTGGCATGTATTTTCAGCACTGAACTTTGCTGAAGATCATCCGGCACGTGACATGCAAGATACTTTCTTCATCGAATCACACCCGGATATTTTGCTACGCACACATACTTCTTCTGTACAAACACGGGTTATGGAAGTGTCGCAACCTCCTATCCGTATCATTTGCCCGGGACGTGTATACCGTAACGAAGCTATCAGCTACCGTGCGCATTGTTTCTTTCATCAGGTAGAGGCACTGTATGTGGATAAAAATGTATCGTTCACAGACTTAAAACAAGTATTATTGCTCTTCGCCAAAGAAATGTTTGGTGCAGATACAAAAATCCGTCTGCGTCCGTCATACTTCCCATTCACCGAACCAAGTGCAGAAATGGATATCAGTTGCAATATTTGTGGTGGTAAAGGATGTCCGTTCTGTAAACACACCGGCTGGGTAGAAATCCTGGGTTGTGGTATGGTAGATCCGAATGTGCTCGAATCTAACGGAATTGATAGTAAAGTATATAGCGGATATGCTCTTGGTATGGGTGTTGAACGTATCACAAACTTAAAATACCAGGTAAAAGACTTACGTATGTTCTCAGAAAATGATACACGATTCCTGAAAGAATTCGAAGCAGCCTATTAAATTTACAATTGGACAATTTACAATTTACGATTAAAAAGACTTTGATTTATCAATAAATCAGGTAGACATCGAAATTTGTAAATTGTCCAATTTGTTATAAAAGACATAGTCTTAGAAGCAGCATACCAAAAAAAGTTGAAAGTTGAGAATTGAAAGTTGAAAATTACTATTCAGCATGATAGCACAGTCAATTTTCAACTTTTAATTCTCAACTAAATAAGTTCCCAATTTTATGAAAGACAGGCTCGTTACTCCCGGATATTGCCTTATACTAATGGCAAACTTCCTTTTGTATTTTGCCTTCTATCTGATACTTCCCATCCTTCCTTTTTATCTGACTGAGATTTTCCATACCGGAAATGCGGCAATAGGAGTTATTCTGTCGTGTTACACCATTGCATCACTCTGTATCCGTCCGTTCTCCGGTTATTTACTGGATACATTATCCCGAAAACCTCTTTACCTGATTGCTTATTTCATTTTTATTTCCATATTTGCCGGATACATGCTGGCAGGGGTATTGACCTTATTCGTCATGCTACGCATAGCGCATGGATTAGCATTCGGTATGGTCACAGTGGCCGGAAACACGATCGTAATTGACATTACTCCCTCATCACGCCGGGGTGAAGCGGTAGGATACTATGGATTAATGAATAATACGGCAATGAGTTTCGGTCCCATGACAGGACTGTTCATGCACGATGCCTATTCATTTGAAACAATCTTTCTCTGTTCCTTTATTGCAGGAATATTAGGATTTATCGCTGCCTGCCTTGTGAAAACTCCTCCTAAACAATCCGTAAAACGAGAACCATTATCATTAGACCGCTTTGTATTAATAAAAGGAATACCTGCCGGTATAGCCCTATTACTGCTCTCTATTCCTTACGGAATGACAAGTACCTACATAGCAATGTATGCCAAAGAGATAGGTATTACACTGAGTTCAGGGTTATTTTTCACCTTTATGGCAGTAGGTATGGCCGTTTCACGCATGTTCTCAGGCCGACAAGTAGACAAAGGACGCATCACACAGGTTATCACCTTAGGACTATATCTGGTATCAATCTGCTTCTTCTTTCTTGCAGGTTGTGACAAACTGATGAAAATAAGCCCCGAACTCACTGAAGTACTCTTCTTTATAATCGCATTGTTATTAGGAGTAGGCTTTGGCACAATGTTTCCGGCATTCAATACTTTATTTGTTAACCTGGCACCCAACAGCCAACGCGGTACAGCTACCTCTACCTACCTCACCTCCTGGGATGTAGGTATCGGTATCGGACTTACAGCCGGAGGTTATATTGCCCAGCTGACTTCTTTTGATATGGCATATCTCTTTGGTGCCTGCCTGACAGTAGTTTCTATTTTTTATTTCAAACTGAAAGTGGCTCCTCACTATCATAAAAACAAATTACGATGAGAAAAAAAGAACGTTATGAGAAAGTAATCGCCTGGTTTCAGGAAAATGTACCCGTGGCAGAAACGGAACTGCATTACAACAATCCGTTCGAACTGCTGATCTCCGTCATCTTGTCTGCGCAATGCACAGACAAGCGTGTGAATATGATTACTCCACCACTCTTTCACGACTTCCCTACCCCAGAAGCATTGGCTGCCAGTACGCCAGAAGTTATATTTGAATATATCCGCAGCGTTTCTTATCCCAATAATAAAGCCAAGCATCTGGTAGGTATGGCAAAAATGCTGGTAAAAGACTTTAATAGTGAAGTTCCCGGCACACTGGAAGAACTGGTGAAATTACCCGGCGTAGGACGAAAAACCGCCAATGTCATCCAGTCTGTTGTATTCAACAAGGCAGCAATGGCAGTAGACACCCATGTTTTCCGTGTAAGCCACCGCATCGGATTAGTAGGTGCGAACCATACCACTCCTTTTAGTGTTGAAAAGGAGTTAATGAAAAATATCCCTGAGAAACTGGTACCAATTGCCCATCATTGGTTAATCCTTCACGGGAGATACATCTGTCAGGCACGTACCCCTAAATGTGACACCTGTGGTTTGCAAATGATGTGTAAATATTTTCAAGAAGCCAAAATTAAGTAGCAAGTAGTCAGAATTAAAGCCAAATGCCTACTAAATTCTAACTACCGACTGGTATATTCTAAAAAATTAATAGTAACTTTGCGGGCACTGAAAAAAAGGAAAAACTAACACTTTTAAATAATAGAGTATTATGACAATAGACAAATTCAACTTTGCTGGTAAAAAGGCATTCGTTCGCGTTGACTTCAACGTACCCTTGGACGAAAACTTCAACATTACAGACGACACACGTATTCGTGCAGCTCTTCCTACTCTGAAGAAGATTTTAGCAGATGGTGGCAGTGTAATCATCGGTTCTCACTTGGGACGTCCGAAAGGCGTTGCTGATAAGTTCTCTCTGAAGCACATTGTTAAGCATGTATCAGACTTGTTAGGTGTAGAAGTTCAATTTGCAAACGACTGCATGGGCGAAGAAGCTGCTGTCAAAGCTGCTGCTCTGCAACCGGGCGAAGTGTTATTGCTCGAAAACCTCCGATTCTATGCTGAAGAAGAAGGCAAACCAAGAGGACTTGCTGACGATGCAACAGATGAAGAAAAAGCTGCAGCCAAGAAAGCTGTAAAAGAAAGCCAGAAAGAATTTACAAAGAAATTGGCTTCTTATGCTGACTGTTATGTAAACGATGCATTCGGTACTGCTCACCGTGCACACGCTTCTACAGCTCTGATTGCTAAATACTTCGACAAGGATAACAAAATGTTTGGTTACTTGATGGAGAAAGAAGTAAAGGCAGTAGATAAAATATTGAATGACATCCAACGTCCGTTCACAGCTATCATGGGTGGTTCTAAAGTTTCTTCAAAGATCGAAATCATTGAGAACCTGTTGAACAAGGTTGATAACCTGATTATCACCGGCGGTATGACTTATACATTCACCAAAGCTCAGGGTGGCCAAATCGGTCTGTCTATCGTAGAAGATGACAAACTTGATCTTGCTTTGGATCTGATGAAGAAAGCAAAAGAAAAAGGAGTTAATCTGGTATTGGCTGTGGATGCTAAGATCGCTGACTCTTTCTCTAATGATGCTAACACTAAATTCTGTGCCGTAAACGAAATTCCTGACGGATGGGAAGGTCTTGACATCGGTCCGAAGTCAGAAGAAATCTTCGCTGAAGTTATCAAGAATTCTAAAACAATTCTTTGGAATGGCCCAACAGGTGTATTTGAATTCGAAAACTTCACTCACGGTTCTCGCACAGTAGGCGAAGCTATTGTTGAAGCTACCAAGAAAGGTGCTTTCTCACTCGTAGGTGGCGGTGACTCTGTAGCTTGTGTCAACAAGTTCGGATTGGCCGATGGTGTTTCTTATGTTTCTACAGGTGGTGGTGCACTGCTTGAAGCTATCGAAGGAAAGATACTTCCGGGTATTGCTGCTATCGAAGAATAATAAAAAAACATCTTCATTATAATATAAAAGGCAGCTCTTTTTTCACACAAAAAAGAGTTGCCTTTTTCCTTTCCGATAATGAAAAAGCTACTGTTACTCAGTATATCTGCCCTCTTTATCCTTGCATGTCATAGCGGATCCAAAGAGGTAACGACCACACAAGTCAAGCTTCAATCCGTCACTTTAGGATTGATGCCTACCATGGATGGTTTTCCGTTTATCGTTGCCCATCGACAGGGCATTTATGATTCACTGGGACTGGAAGTAAATTTAGTGCGTTTTAATTCAGCTAATGACCGGGATGCTGCTCTTCAGGCAGGTCGCATTGACGGAATGATAACCGACTACCCCAGTGCTGTATTGCTACAATTGCATCATCCGGGATTAGCCGTTATAATGGAAAACAACGGATATTTCTGTTTTATATCAAGCAAGAAAAGCGGAGTTAACCAATCGGAACAATTAAAAAAGAAAAGTATAGCCATCTCCCGCGGAACTGTGATAGAATATGCTACCGACCTGTTTTGTACAAAATCCGGTATCAAAACAGAAGAAATAAACAAGCCTGAAATAGCACAAATCCCATTGCGCCTCAACATGCTGGAATATGGACAAATAGAAGCTTCCTTCCTACCCGACCCTTTTGCAACCATAGCTATGAACGATGGAAACAGATCCTTGATCAGTACCCGCGAACTGAATATCCATCTTACCGGAACGGCTTTTACAGAAGCTGCACTAAAAGAGAAGAAAGCGGAGATAACATCACTCATCCAGGGATATAACCTTGGGGTAAAGTACATACAAACACATTCATCCCAAGAAGTGTCAACTCTATTAGCCGAAGAATTCAGAATATCAGAAAACCTGGCCAGGCTTATCTTGTTACCATCTTATACCCCTGCCAGCCGGCCCAACATTCAGGAGATCAACAATACTCTTAAATGGTTGAAAGAAAAAAACAGGATACCAGCTCATTATCAGGGAGAAAATCTGATAGACACCACCTTCACCGTTCCATATAAAATACCCTCTTACCCCCCAAACACCAGCCAATAAATATTATAAATGCCAAATTTCGTTTATAATAAATAAGAAAATAACTTCTTTTTGGCATTATTTTTGTTCTACTAACTATGATAACAGTACAAATACCTTGAAATTATGAACGAAAGAGCTATCAACGAGCAACATATATACATTTGTAATTTAATCGAACAAAAACGATTAAAAGAAGCTTTAATGCAACTGGAGTCTTTCCTGTGGCAATGTTCGGATTGGGAGCTCCGCCACCAGCTGGAGCAGCTACAAACCTCCTATAATTTCATGCTACAGTATATGAAACAGGGCATAGCCGATCCGGAACGAGAAAAATTATATACAAAACTTCGTGCTAATGCATTAGAAATAGCCGATAAGGGACGTCTATTGATGCTTGATGATGTATCAACGCATTTCTATCACATAGTACGCAGCAAGCGTACACAGGAGTTAGCGCCTTATACTACAAGCGTTCTGATGCATGTATTGGAATCTTTTAACGACGATTTGGCAGTCAGCGGATTGTTGTCAGACAATAATTTGGATGAAGTTCTGAAAAGACACGAGGAAACACAGAAATTCCTATTTCTGCAAACCTGGTCAAATAGTAGCTGGACTGTAGAAAATGAAGCCGAAGCACAAGCTATGCTGAAGTCGGAACTACTTCCGGTCAATGACCTGTGTCTGTTTACCAGTGCTGTAATGTTGAGTCTGATGGAGTGCTTTGATCTGCGAAAGTTGATGTGGTTGTTAGATGCATACCAATGCAATAATATACACGTCAGCCAACGGGCATTGATCGGAATCATTTTTGCTTTACACATCTATAATGCCCGGCTCGATCTATACCCCGAATTCAGCAAGCGTCTGGACCTGGTCAATGAAGAATTCCCATTAGACGAAGACCTCGCACGTATATACCGTCAACTCCTCTTGTGTCAGGAAACGGAAAAAATAGATAAGAAGATGCGTGAAGAGATCATTCCGGAAATGCTGAAAAATGTCTCTTCCATGCGTAATATGAAATTTGGATTCGAAGAATCTGATGAAGAAAAAGACGATCGAAATCCGGATTGGGGCAATGTGTTTGAAAACTCACCATTAGGCGATAAGTTGCGCGAAATGAACGAACTGCAAATAGAGGGGGCCGATGTATATATGAGTACATTTTCACAATTGAAAAATTTCCCTTTCTTCAAGGAGTTACACAACTGGCTTTATCCTTTCGACAGACAACAGTCAAATGTTATCAAAATGATGAGAAAGGAAACCAGTAAAGAAAACAGGATGATAGACATACTCCTGCAATCGGGATTCTTCTGCAGCAGTGATAAGTATTCGCTCTTCTTCACTATGGAGCAATTTCCACAGTCACAGCGCAATCTGATCTTCAGCCAACTCACCGAACAACAGGCGGAAGAGTTCGCCGAACAGTCTAAAGCTGAAACCCTAAAGAGGTTTTCCGAACGTCCGGGTACGATCAGTAGCCAATATCTGCATGACTTGTATCGCTTCTTCAAATTAAACATACGCAGAAGTGAGTTTAGAGATATATTCAAAGAAAAGATAGAGTTACACAAAATATCAGCATTGAAAAATATCCTGTACCAGGAGGGCACACTAACCTCCATAGCAGATTTTCACTTTAAAAAAGAACATTGGGCAGAGACTGTTGAACTATATAAGGAAATAGAGCAGATGAACGGCCCTCTGAGCACACAGTCGGAGTTTTATCAGAAGTTAGGTTATGCTCTGCAAAAGCAGAAAAAATTGGAGGAAGCCATTGCTGCCTACCTGAAGGCAGATACCATAAAACCGGATAATATATGGATAAACCGTCATCTGGCCAGTTGTTACCGCCTGCTGCGCAACTTCAAAAAAGCACTGGAATATTACCGGAAAGCCGAAGAAGCTTTGCCGGAGAATCATAGTATCGTGTTTTATATAGGTAGCTGCCTGGCCGAATTGCAACAATTTGAAGAAGCACTGAATTACTTCTTCAAACTTGACTTCATGGAAAACGATTGCATCAAGGCATGGAGAGGTATCGGCTGGTGTTCATTCATCAGTGGTAAACTGGAGCAAGCGATCAATTATTATAATAAGGTGATAGAAAAAGCCCCACTTGCAGTAGATTATCTGAATGCCGGACACGTAGCATGGGTGTCCGGAAATATAGAGAAGGCCGCAGAGTTTTATGCCCGTTCCAAAGAGATGAGCGGAGATCAGGAAATATTTCTGGATATGTTCAACAAAGATAAAGTCTACCTCATCAAGCAAGGAATAAAAAAAGAGGATATCCCGTTAATGCTGGATTTACTATAATTCATCGAGGGGGGCAATAGTAAAATCAACTATTATTAAAACGCAGATTAACACTGAATTACGTAAAGAATAAATTATATTTGTGATAATTAGCGTTAATCTGCGTTTCTAAAGTTGCATATTGATAATTTCCTTCCGGCTTTTGACATACCTATAATGACTCAAACGTTAACTTATGACCTTTATTCACAAAAAAGGATATAATATAGCAAATAAACAGCCTTACATAGTGTGATATCCCAAAAGAATGTCGTTCTTTGCAGTACGAAACAATAAGAGGTTTATAATAATTTGCTTTCATATATGTATCTCCTCAGTTATCCACATTGAGTATTTCCATTCTGATTACTTTTTCTCAAAACTTTTTTATTGCATTATTAATTTTTTTATATTTACGTTTATGAACATGTATGTTGGAAACCTTAGCTACAATGTTAAGGAATCAGATTTGAGACAAGTAATGGAAGAGTATGGAACAGTAGAATCTGTAAAACTCATCACCGACCGCGACACAAGAAGATCAAAAGGTTTTGCCTTTATCGAAATGCCGGAAGCATCGGAAGCAAAAAATGCAATCACAGAATTGAACGGAGCAGAATATGCAGGCCGTCCGATGGTAGTGAAAGAAGCATTGCCCAGAAATTAAGATTAAACTCTGAGATAAGAAAGAAAAGGATATCGCTTGGCGATATCCTTTTTTGTTTATTGGAATTATTCCTTAAAGCAGGCACACACTATTACAGCTGTTTGAGCTCCTGATATAACCGCTGTATAGGCAATCCCATTACATTAAAATAACTTCCTGAGATAGATTCCACACCGATAAAACCAATCCACTCCTGCACACCATAAGCCCCGGCTTTATCCATCGGGGTATATTTATCAACGTAATAAATGATTTCCTCTTCGGTCAATGTGGCAAATGTTACATCCGTAACAGCAGTAAAACTTTTCTGCCAATCACTGGTAGTAAGGCAAACCCCAGTAATAACCTGATGAGAAGTTCCGGAGAGCTTGCGCAGCATATCTATAGCCCCTTCCCTACCCTTAGGTTTCCCAAGCACCTCCCCATTCAACCACACAATGGTATCTGCTGTAATAAGTAACTCATCCGGCTGAATAAGAGATTTATAAGCATCGGCTTTCTCACGGGAGATATAAGCAGGAATTTCTGTCCCCTGCAAAGTATCGGGATAAGATTCGTCTACATCCGGAAGAGTTTTTACCACATAATCCACTCCCAGGCCAGACATCAGCTCTTTTCTACGAGGAGAATTAGAGGCTAACACAATATTGTATTTCTTTAAATTATCAAACATGATGAAGAAGTTTTTAAGTTGGTAAGTTTTTAAGTTGATGAGTTGGTAAGAAGAAGTTTTTAAGTTGGTGAGTTTTTAAGTTAATGAGTTGGTAAGAAGAAGTTTTTTAAGTTAGTGAGTTTTTAAGTTGGTAGTTAGAATCTATGCAGAGTATTGATGTTGTGCCAAACATATTCTAACTACCAACTCCAAACTCACAAACTTAAAAACTTAAAAACTTACTCACCACCCAAAAGCATCATCTGACATCCATTTTCCGTGTACCTTCAGTACCTGTTCTATCACATCACGACCACAACCGTAACCACCTGCAGCGTGAGAGATGTATTTTGCCACCTTCTTTACTTCAGGAGCAGCATCTTTCGGGCAACATGGAAGACCACATTCCTGCATCACTTCAATATCGGGCACATCATCTCCCATGTACATTATTTCCTCATCCGTAAAACCATATTTATCACGAAACTCACGATAATCATGTATCTTCACAGCCGAACCCATATACAGATCAGTCACTCCCAAAGCTGAGAAACGAATACGCACAGCCTCCGTACGCCCGCCAGTAATAATGGCAATGCGCAACCCTTTTTTTACAGCCAACTGGATAGCATAGCCATCTTTAATGTTCACAGTACGCATCGGCTCACCCGACGGATGTAATGGAATCATATCCGCACTCAACACCCCATCTACATCAAAGGCAATGGCTTTTATCTTTTTGAGGTCGTAATTGATTGTACTCATAATGATATTTACGATTAAACGGTTTACGATTTACGATTGAAAATACTGCGGCTGATAAGCTCATAAAGTTGCTGCATTCCGGGATCATCAGAGAGCATGGCGAGATGATTGTTGATTACATTTTCATCATAGCGTATAGCAGGCCCGGTTTGGGCAGCTTTAGGGCTCAACTCATGTACTTTACGGGCTGTCTCGTCAATCAAAGGAAGCATTACATCGAACGGGAGATTATACTTCTCCAGCAATTCAGCTGCCAGCGCATACATATGGTTCGTAAAGTTACAAGTGAACACAGCAGCAAGATGCAAACTCTTGCGTTGTTCGGAAGTAGCTTCGTAAACACGCTCGGACAAAGTGGCAGCGATAGCTTTGAGTAGTTCCGTATCCTCCGGCGTGGACGCTTCAATAAAGAAAGGAATCTCACGGAAGTCTACTTCACGTTGTTTACTGAACGTCTGCATAGGATAAAAAACACCGTAATGCTCTGCATGCCCCCCCCAGATACTCATTGGGATACTACCAGCCGTATGTACCATCAAAGCTTCTTTTCGTTTCCCGGACACAATTGCAGGAAGCAATTCCGCAACAGCCGAATCTTTCAGCGAAACGATATACAGCCGGGCAAATGAATTTATATCTTCCGGATGAATAGTAAATTCCGCTTCCACTTCTTCTGCCAACCGGCGGGCCGAATCTTCCGTACGACTATACACCTGCACGATACGAAATCCTTTACGATACAATGCCTTAGCCAGGTTTGTCGCCAGATTTCCGGCACCAATAAATACAATTGGCGTATCTTCTATACTTCTTTTCATCGCGTTGATATCAAATACAATATTCCTCCGATTATCAGCAATGCCAAAGGCAGCAGATAGGCGGACATACTTCCTAACAAAGCTACAATCAGACCGATATTCATCACAAGCCAAAGCCCTATCAGCACCAGACCAACAGATTTATCATGTTTCAGAAATAAGAAAATAACAGCTGTATACAGCAGGAAATTATCTTTATTCATCACCCACGGCAATCCAATGGCAGAAAAGTGTATCAGCTTGTCAATCAGGTAAAGCACGCCTATCACAATCAGAGTGACAGCAGTTGCCTTGTATGTATCTCTATTGTTGTTGGCTTTAGCAGCACTCACTGTTATTTTCCTCCGAATTTATTAATATGAATTTTCTCCCACTGCAGGTGGCTTTCGTCAAAAGGTTTACGTTCCATGCCTTTGTGTCCGATGGCGATAACAGACAGAACCTGAAGTTGCAAAGGTATATCAAGTACGCTACGCACATATTCGTCCGACGGCATGCCGGTAGCAGCATAGCGTTCACGGATTTGTACCCAGCAACTACCTAATCCCAGATCTTCAGCCTGCAATTGAAGCATAATAGAAGCAATAGAAGCATCTTCAATCCATACGTCACTTACCAATGGATCAGCAGTAACAACAATGGCAAGTGCAGCATCGGCAATAAAAGCAGAAGCCTGTTCCTTACAGTGCGAAAGCTTCTCCAATGTCTCTTTATCATCTACGGCAATAAACTGCCAACCATTACTACGTTTAGAGGTAGGCGCCATCAGTGCGGCTTTTAACAAGGTCACTACCTGCTCTTGTGAGAGTTCTTCGTCGGTAAACTTCCGCATACTGCGGCGGTTCTTTATTAATTCACTGAAATTTTCCATGCTATTTTTACTTTCTTTATACTTGCAAAGACAAGTGCAAAGATAATGCAAACTGAGAACAGAATAAAGTGAACTTGTTCATTTTTTATGCCAAGGTGCAGCTTATCTTCGCTTTTCGACAAAGATAAGGATAAAAACCGAAAAACTAAATAGTTCAGCAGGCTTGCTATAAACTGGAAAGTCATATAACAAGACTGTACACTTTGGTATGACAAGAATGTACAGCTTTGTAGTGCAAGGTTGTACACTTTTGCATGGTAAGGATGTACAATCTAATAAACACTGATTATCAACCACTTACAAGCATCTTTATGAGATATTTTCCCGGCATCACTATCTTTGCCCACGAGGTCTGTGCCAGCACCTTCCACACCGGAGTACCGATCTCCCCATAATTCGACATTCGTAGAATGGCCTTTATATCTCCGGTGTCCGTCACCTTAATTCGATCCAATGTCAATAGCAATCCGTCATAATTGTGCGTCTTTTTGTTGAGTGCATATTCCGGAGGTGGAGGCAAAACAGAATCTTCCCCCCTCTTCTTCTTTTCTTCTACTTTACTTTCTTTTACTTTACTTTGTCTGAAAATGTCTGCATTTTCCAGACTCAACTCCATCTGAACAGGAAAAATGTTCGCATTTTCTGAGTTCATACTCTCTTTCTGTTTACATTTTATCTCTTCCCCCTTACATTTCACCTCTTCTAACAAATAGGGTAATTTTGATAAATCCCTCTTTCCCAAGCTATTATTAAAATTGAAATAAAATCCGTATCTTTGCACTGATAAACAAATTATCATTATGAAAAATCGAATAACCCGAGACGATTACATCAAAGCGAATCGTAAAGCCAGCCGTGAGGCTGAAATTGAGAAGTACGGTCATCCTATTTGCTACAAACGGGTGCACCAGTCAAAAAAAGTATATAACCGCAAAAAGATGAAGGCAGGCGATAAGGCTCTGCCTTTTTTTATACAATTTGCGTAAGCTTTCCGGTGAGTGAGTCAATGATAAAACCATGCACACGAACATCAGAAGGAATCAGCGGATGACGAATAATAGAATCAACAGTTTCGCATACAGATTTCTCCGTATCATCAAAGCCACCCAACCAGGAATGAAAATCAACACCACAAAAGTGAATCATATCGATCAGATCTTCACGAATCCCCCGGGCTTTCATTCGTTCAAGGATCTCCTCGCTATCCATGTGATGAGCTCCGCAATCGGAATGAGCAATAACCATAATCTCCTCTACACCAAGTTCATAGATAGCGACCAACAAACTACGGATAACACTACCGAAAGGATGGGAAATAACGGCCCCGGCATTCTTTATTATTTTTGCATCACCATTTCTCAGACCAAGAGCGGCAGGAAGTAATTCTGTCAAACGGGTATCCATACAAGAAAGAATAGCAAGCTTCTTATCAGGGTATTTATTAGTTATATATTTTTCGTAACCCTTATTCTCTACAAACTGCTTGTTAAAAGCAATAATTTCTTCTACCATAATTTCAGTCAATTTCTAAATGTTATGACAAATGTAGTAAACATCTGCATTATGTTACAACAAAACAATCGTCTTTCTTGTTGAAAAGATAAATAAAAAGATGTAAATTTGCCACAAGATGCCCTTAAAGCTTACTACATATTATCGCGGGAGTGAAATTCCCGAGCTACCGGGAAAAAATACATTTCACTCCAAGGAGTTGTTTCTGATATATGAAGCAACACCAGGATATGCGCCGGTGTTTATCGTTGCAACTGACAACGGAAAACCGATAGCCAGACTGCTTGCGGGGATACGTACAAACAAAAGACTTTTTCCTCCTTCTATCGTTCGTCGTTGTGAGGTGTATGGCACGGGAGAATATCTGTTAGAAGATACCACCGACAAAGAAGCCATATTCGGAGAAATGCTGGAACATCTTACTACGGAAGTACTACGGGATTCTTTTATGATAGAATTTCGTAATCTGGATAATGCACTATTCGGATACAAACATTTCAGGGCAAACGGATACTTCCCCATCAACTGGCTTCGGGTACGTAATTCATTGCATAGCCAGAAGACAGCAGAGGAGCGGTTCAGTCATTCACGAATCCGGCAAATAAAGAAAGGATTCAGAAACGGCGCCAAAGTGGAAGAAGCGCACTCGGTAGAAGAAATACAGGAGTTCTCACACATGCTGTATAAAATATACTCATCACATATACGTAAACATTTTCCTCACATCGAATTCTTTCGTCACATGGAGGAAAGATTGATGCATAGCGATCAGGGAAAAATTTTCATTGTTCGATATAAAGAGAAAATCATTGGCGGGGCTGCATGCATCTATTCGGGAGACAGTGCTTACTTGTGGTTCTCGGGAGGTATGCGAAAAACATATGCATTGCAATATCCTGGTATTTTGGCAGTATGGATGGCACTAAAAGATGCATACGAACGCGGATACCGGCATTTGGAATTCATGGATGTAGGGCTTCCTTTCAAAAAACACGGATATCGTGAATTCGTTCTTCGTTTCGGCGGAAAACAAAGCAGCACACGCCGTTGGTTCCGTTTCAGATGGACATGGCTGAATAATTTATTTACCAAGATATACGTTTAGAGCGATTTTTCCGTTATTATCTCATTAGGCAACGATAGCGGATATGAATAAGCGTCTCTCAAATCTATTTCTATTTTTACTATTCACTTTCCCCGTCCTGGCTCAACAGGTCAAGATAGGAGGTGTCATTACTGATGAAAACGGAGAACCCGTAGAACTGGCTACCGTACGTATAGAGGGAACAGCTATTGGTACTGTCAGTAATCTAAAAGGAAAATATTCACTTAAATTTACGTCAAGAGATACAGTAACGGTGATATATTCAATGATAGGATATAACACCCGGAAACGCGTATTGGTAAATCCACAGGGAAATATCAGTATCAATATGACCCTGCCTGCTTTAGGATATGAACTGGGAGAGGTAACCATTACAGAAAGCCGCCGGCAAACCAACACAGTACAACAGATAGACATGAAAGCCAATAAACTGATGCCGGATGCGTCAGGAGGAAATATCGAGTCGATCATTGCAACACAAGCCGGAGTAAGCTCAAACAATGAGCTGAGTTCTCAGTATAATGTACGTGGAGGAAGTTTTGACGAAAATATGGTTTATGTGAACGGAATAGAAGTTTACCGTCCGTTGCTGGTGCGTTCCGGCCAACAGGAAGGATTAAGCTTCATCAATCCGGATATGGTGGAGAGCGTAGGTTTCTCATCGGGTGGATACGAAGCACGATACGGAGACAAAATGTCATCTGTACTGGATATCACCTATAAAAAACCAGAGCATTTTGAAGCAACAGGAGCATTCAGCTTATTAGGAGTTTCTGCTTATGCAGGTTTTGGCAATAAGAAGTTTTCATGGACCAACAGTATCCGTTATAAAAGTAACCGCTACTTACTGGGAACACTGGATACAAAAGGAGAATATGACCCACAGTTTATAGATTATCAAACATTTATAAGCTGGAGACCAAGTAAAAGATGGGAAGTAGGATTCATCGGGAATATATCTGAAAACAAGTATATCTTTCAACCCGAGGACCGTACCACACGATTCGGGACATTAGAATCTGCACGCGAATTCAAAGTATACTTTGACGGACAGGAACGAGATCTTTTCCGTACTTTCTTTGGTGCAGCCAATGCTACTTATAACTTTGACGAAAGTAACAGCCTGACCTTTCAGGCTTCTGCTTTCCAAACCAAAGAACAGGAAACTTATGACATCAGCGGACAGTACTGGCTCAATGAGCTTGACTCTTCCGGAGAAGATTCTGATACTGAAACAGGCGAAACAATAGGGGTAGGTACGTATATGGAACATGCCCGCAACTATCTTAATGCCAAAGTACAAAGTTACTCCTTTACAGGACGCCATCGTATCAAACGCCACGCCGTCCAATGGGGATTGGAGTTAAAGACCGAACGTATCAAAGATAAACTACGTGAGTGGGAAATGCGTGACTCTGCCGGATATTCATTGCCACAGGTGCCGGACGGCCCAGAGTTGATTTACAGCCTCTCCTCCAAAAATGATATCAATAGTAGCCGTCTCTCTCTTTATGCACAAGATAGCTATAAGTTTCAGACCGGAGCAGGGCTATTCACTCTTACAGCAGGAATCCGTGGCAGCTACTGGAGCTGGAACAAAGAATTTATCGTAAGCCCAAGAGCCTCACTTGCACTCATCCCCAAACTTAACGAAAAGTTTACAATCCGGGTAGCAGCAGGTGTATATTATCAGGCTCCTTTCTATAAAGAATTCCGCGATACGACTATGGTGAACGGAATGGCAACCGTAACACTCAACAAGAATATCAAATCACAACGTTCCATACATTTTGTTGCCGGAAGCGATTACAGTTTCCGGGCTGTAGGACGCCCATTCAAATTCACGGCAGAGGTGTACTACAAAGCGTTAAGCAATCTTATTCCTTATAACGTTGATAACGTCCGCGTCAGTTACTACGGACGCAATATGGCAAGCGGTTACGCAACAGGACTCGATATGAAACTGTTTGGAGAGTTCGTACCCGGAACTGATTCGTGGCTCACATTTTCGGTAATGAAAACCGAAGAAAAGATAAACGGCAAGTGGCTCCCCCGCCCTACCGACCAGCGATATAATCTTTCGCTCTACTTCACTGATTACTTTCCGGGAAGTACGAAATGGAAGATGAATCTCAAAGGTACTCTTGCCGGTGGACTTCCTTTCGGACCTCCCCACAGCGGACGTGAAGAAGCCGTATTCCGTACGCCTTCCTATCGCCGTGTAGACATTGGTATGTCTCGTGTTTTGATAGACAATACAGACAAGCACAAAACCGGATTCGGACGCAATATTCGTAGCATGTGGTTAGGGCTGGATGTTTTCAATTTGCTCAATATCAGCAACGTTAACTCCTATTATTGGGTAACTGATGTGCACAATAACCAGTTTGCAGTACCCAATTACCTTACATCTCGTCAAATCAACGTCAGACTGCTGATTGACTTTTGAAATTAAATGCTGAAATATTTCTTTATTAACGAAGAATTGATTTTCTTTGTGCTGGTTTAAAAGGAACCAAAAAACTAATTTAAAGCCAATATAAAGAACACAGTTATGAAGATTTCACACATTGAACACTTGGGCATTGCTGTAAAAAGCATTGAAGAAGCCCTACCGTACTACGAGAATGTATTAGGTCTGAAATGTTACAATATCGAAACAGTAGAAGACCAGAAAGTGAGAACAGCTTTCCTTAAAGTAGGCGAAACAAAAATCGAACTGTTAGAACCAACCTGTCCCGAAAGTACCATTGCTAAGTTTATTGAAAATAAAGGTGCAGGCGTTCATCATGTGGCATTTGCTGTTGAAGACGGCGTAGCCAATGCATTGGCAGAAGCTGAAAGTAAAGAAATTCGTCTCATCGATAAAGCTCCCCGTAAAGGTGCCGAAGGACTTAACATCGCTTTCCTTCACCCGAAATCAACGCTGGGCGTATTGACTGAACTTTGTGAACACTAAAATCATTGACGATTAGACAATTTACGATTGAAGTTTCTTTTACTAAATTACTAACAGTTATTTCAATTGTAAATCGTAAATTGTCTAATCGTAAATTCTATAAATCCTTTAAAACAAGAAAGACTCATGAGTAACCAGCTTGAAAAAGTAAAAGAGCTTATTGAACTTCGTGCTCAGGCTCGTTTAGGTGGTGGCGAAAAGGCTATTGAAAAACAACACGCAAAAGGCAAATACACTGCCCGCGAGCGTATTGCACAGCTGCTGGATGAAGGCAGTTTCGAAGAATTGGATATGTTCGTACAACACAGATGTACTAACTTTGGCCAGGAAAAAAAGCACTTCTTAGGTGACGGTGTTGTAACTGGGTATGGAACAATCGAAGGAAGATTAGTATATGTTTTCGCACAGGATTTCACTGTATTCGGTGGTTCACTGTCGGAAACCATGGCACAGAAAATATGTAAAGTGATGGATATGGCCATGAAAATGGGTGCTCCTGTTATCGGTATCAACGACTCGGGTGGCGCACGTATTCAGGAAGGTATCAATGCACTTTCCGGTTATGCTGAGATATTCCAGCGTAACATCATGGCATCAGGAGTGATCCCACAGATCTCTGGTATCTTTGGTCCTTGCGCAGGTGGTGCTGTTTACTCTCCTGCCCTGACCGACTTTACACTGATGACTGAAGGAACTTCTTATATGTTCCTCACTGGTCCGAAAGTGGTAAAGACTGTGACAGGCGAAGACGTATCGCAGGAAGACCTCGGTGGCGCAAGTGTTCATGCAACCAAATCAGGTGTAACTCACTTTACTGCCGAAACCGGTGAAGAAGGTCTGTCAATAATCCGCCACCTTCTTAGTTTTATCCCGCAGAACAATCTTGAAGAAGCTCCGCTAATGGAGTGTACAGATCCTATCGACCGTATGGATGATCTTCTGAATGAGATTATTCCGGACAGCCCGAATAAGCCATACGATATGTATGAGGTGATTGGTGCTATCATCGATAATGGCGAATTCCTCGAAGTACAAAAAGATTATGCCAAGAATATTATCATCGGATTTGCCCGTATGAACGGACAATCTGTAGGTGTGGTTGCCAACCAGCCCAAATATCTGGCAGGTGTACTTGACAGCAATGCATCTCGTAAGGGTGCCCGCTTCGTTCGTTTCTGCGATGCATTCAATATTCCTTTGGTAACCCTGGTAGACGTTCCGGGATTCCTTCCGGGAACAGGACAAGAATACAATGGTGTTATTCTGCATGGTGCGAAGTTGCTTTACGCTTACGGTGAAGCTACTGTGCCTAAAGTAACTGTAACACTGCGTAAATCATATGGTGGTTCACACATCGTAATGAGTTGCAAACAACTCCGTGGTGACATGAACTATGCATGGCCAACAGCTGAAATTGCTGTAATGGGTGGTGCAGGTGCTGTGGAAGTATTGTATGCAAAAGAAGCCAAAGAACAGGAAAACCCGGCTCAATTCCTGGCAGATAAAGAAGCAGAATACACTAAGCTATTTGCTAATCCGTATAATGCGGCTAAATATGGTTACATTGACGATGTTATCGAACCGAGAAACACTCGTTTCCGCATCATCCGTGCATTGCAACAGTTGCAGACTAAGAAACTAACAAACCCTGCCAAAAAGCACGGTAATATTCCATTGTAACAAATAAAACCTGATTGTTATGAATAAAAAAAGAATTGGAATATTTATCGCGTTAGTAGCAGTAGTTTGCTTAGGACTGAACGCACAAAGAGCTACAAGTCTTAAAATCAATGAAGTTCTGGTAACCAACGAACAGAATTATCAAGATGACTATGGCTTGCATAATGCATGGATAGAAATATTCAACACCTCTTTTGCTACGGTCAATATCGAAGGCTGCTATCTGACGAACGATAAAGATAATCCGACAAAATATCCTATTCCTAAAGGAGATATACTGACGCAGATTAAACCTCGCCAACATACTCTGTTTTGGGCAGACGGAATGCCAAATCGTGGAACATTCCATGTGAACTTTACGCTTGACCCCAATAAGGAAAATTACATTGCTTTGTATGATTCGAACGGCAAAACATTGATTGACGAAGTCACTATTCCTGCCGGAATACTTGCCGACCAGTCATATGCCCGCCAAGAGGACGGAAGTGCAAATTGGGTGATTAAAGGAGGAGGAGAACACAGTTATGTAACTCCGAGTACTAATAATATGACTCAAGACAAGAATGAAAAAATAGAAAACTTCAAAAAACACGATGAGGATGGTTTTGGTATGGCTATCATTGCAATGTCGGTTGTGTTTATTGGTTTGATATTATTGTATGTTTCATTCAAAATAGTAGGTAATATTGCAGTTAAATTAGGTAAGAAAAATGCAATGAAAGCAATTGGTATCACTGATAAGGCAGAAGCCAAAGAAAAGAACTTAGGTAGTCATTCCGGAGAAGAAGCTGCCGCCATCGCTATGGCTCTGCACGAATTCATGAATGATGCACACGATGTTGAAGACATGATTCTGACTATCAATAAAGTAAAACGTACCTATTCACCTTGGAGTTCTAAGATCTACACTTTACGTCAGACTCCTAAAAGATAATTATTAACCCTAATAAATTGAAGCAATGAAACAATATAAATATAAAATCAACGGAAACCTCTACAACGTTACAGTAAACGATCCGGAGGAAAATATCGTGAACGTTGAGGTAAACGGAACTCCTTACAAAGTGGAGTTGGACAAACCGGTAAAACCTGCTGTCGCTCCGAAACCTGTAACCCGTCCCGCTGCTGCTCCAAAAACAGATAGTGGTGCACCTGTAGTGCAACGTCCTGCAAACACTGGTTCCGGAAAGAAAGACGGTGTGAAATCTCCGCTACCAGGTGTTATCCTTGATATTAAAATAAAAGAAGGCGACACTGTGAAAAAAGGCCAGACCGTAATCATCCTTGAAGCTATGAAGATGGAAAACAATATCAACGCTCACAAGGATGGAAAGGTTGTAGAAATCAAAGTTAAACAAGGAGATTCCGTACTGGAAGGTACAGACCTCGTAATCATTGAATAATTATGGGAGATTTCTTATCATTTTTGGGGAATAACCTTATTGACTTTTGGGGATTTACGGGTTTTGCAAATGCAACGCCGGAACATCTTGTCATGCTGTTGGTTGGACTCTTTTTTATCTATCTCGCAATAGCAAAAGAGTTTGAACCGATGCTTCTTATCCCTATTGGCTTTGGTATCCTCATCGGTAATATTCCCTTCAACATGGAAGCCGGACTAAAAATAGGCATCTATGAAGAAGGTTCCGTACTGAATATACTCTATCAGGGAGTAACCTCTGGTTGGTATCCGCCACTCATTTTCCTGGGTATCGGAGCCATGACGGACTTCTCGGCACTGATCTCCAATCCGAAACTGATGCTGATCGGAGCTGCTGCACAATTTGGTATTTTCGGTGCTTACATCATTGCACTTCTTATGGGATTTGAGCCGAATCAGGCCGGTGCTATCGGTATTATCGGTGGTGCGGATGGTCCTACGGCTATCTTCCTTTCATCTAAATTAGCTCCGAACCTGATGGGTGCCATTGCCGTGTCGGCTTATTCATACATGGCATTGGTTCCGGTGATACAACCGCCTATCATGCGTCTGTTGACTACTAAGAAAGAACGTGTGATCCGTATGAAACCGCCAAGAACCGTATCTCATACAGAAAAGGTTATCTTCCCGATTGTAGGTCTGTTGCTTACAACATTCCTTGTTCCTTCAGGTCTACCTTTGTTAGGTATGTTGTTCTTCGGTAATTTATTGAAAGAAAGTGGTGTAACCCGTCGTTTGGCAAATACGGCCAGTGGTCCGTTGATTGATACAATCACTATCTTATTAGGATTGACGGTAGGTGCTTCTACACAGGCTTCCGAATTCTTAACCTGGAGTTCTGTACAGATCTTTATTCTGGGTGCTATCTCATTTATTATTGCTACAACAGCTGGTGTTCTATTTGTGAAATTCTTCAACCTCTTCTTGAAGAAAGATAATAAGATCAATCCGCTGATTGGTAATGCAGGTGTATCCGCAGTTCCTGACTCTGCACGTATTTCACAGGTTGTAGGTCTGGAATATGATCCGACCAACTACCTGTTGATGCATGCTATGGGCCCGAACGTGGCAGGTGTTATCGGTTCAGCAGTTGCTGCCGGTATCTTGTTAGGATTCCTTATGTAAGCCATCATTTAATTATCAAAATAGTAAAGGCGTTCTCTATATGCAGGGAACGCCTTTATTATATGCAGGCAACACCTTCCCCCCTCACTGGCACAACAATGAAAACGTTTGCATAAATATATAAGAGACAGCAGGAAAAGAAAATAACTCATTTCAGGAATTTGTCCTATATTAGCATCGGTAAAATCCATAACACACTAATATCATGAAGAAATTGTTATTTATCTTAGGTTCTTTTCTACTGTCTCTTAATACTTATGCAGCTATGAATGTGAACAAAATCGATCCACCTTTCTGGTATGCCGGCATGAAGAATCCGGAACTCCAGCTTATGGTTTACGGTGAAGGTATTGGTGATGCCTCCGTATCCGTCAACTACCCCGGAGTATCACTCAGCAGCACCGTAAAGCTGGAAAGTAATAACTATCTGCTCGTCTACCTGCACCTGGATAAAGAGGTGAAACCCGGTAAACTACCCCTTACTTTTACTATCGGAAAAAAGAAACTGGTAAAAGAATACGAACTGAAGGCACGTAGTAAAAAGGGATGCGAACACAAAGGTTTCGATGCATCCGACGCTCTCTACCTGCTGATGCCGGACCGTTTTGCAAATGGAAATCCGGACAATGATAACATTCCGGGTATGTCACCCTATAAAGTAGATCGTAATGATCCTAACGCCCGTCATGGTGGTGATCTGACGGGTATCGAGCAACACTTGGATTATTTTGAAGATTTAGGTGTAACCGCTCTTTGGTTTACTCCGGTACTGGAAAACAATATGGAAGGTGGTTCCTATCATGGCTATGCTACTACTGATTATTACAAAGTTGACCCACGTTTCGGGACAAATGAGGAGTATCGCCAACTCATTGCCAAATCTCACGAACGAGGCATAAAGATTGTGATGGATATGATTTTCAACCATTGCGGTGTAGAACATCCTTGGATAAAAGACATGCCTTCAAAGGATTTCTTCAATAATCCCGATCATGAGAAAAACTTCGTGCAGACCTCTTTCAAACTGACTCCGCACGTTGACCCATACGCCTCTAAATATGACTTCGATCAGATGAACGATGGTTGGTTTGTGACAGTAATGCCCGACCTGAACCAGAAAAACCCACATGTTTATAGGTATCTGGTACAAAATAGTTTCTGGTGGATTGAATATGCCAATATTGATGGTATCCGTATGGATACATATCCGTATGCAGATTACGATGCCATGAGTAACTGGATGAAGGAACTGAACGAGGAATACCCCAACTACAACACAGTAGGCGAAACATGGGTGACAGAACCGGCTTATACAGCCTGGTGGCAGAAAGACTCAAAGCTGTCAGCTCCTCAAAACAGTAATCTGAAAACAGTTATGGATTTCAGTTTCTTTGATAAGATCAATACAGCAAAGAATGAACAAACAGAGACTTGGTTTAAAGGGCTGGACCGTGTATATAACAGTTTTGTATACGACTTCCTCTACCCTAACCCGACTTCCGTACTGGCATTCATCGAAAACCATGATACAGATCGTTTTTTAGGTGAAGGTAGTAATCTGGCCATGCTGAAACAAGCCTCTACCCTATTATTGACTACGCGCCGTATCCCACAACTGTATTATGGAACAGAAATCATGATGAACGGAGTAAAGAGTAAAAGCGATGGTTATGTACGTAAAGACTTTCCCGGCGGATGGGCAGGTGATAAAGAGAATGCACTGACAGCCGAAGGACGTACTAAATTGCAGAACGAATGTTACAACTTCTATAAAACATTACTGAACTGGCGTAAAGGCAACGATGTGATTGGTAAAGGCAGTATGACACAATTCATGGTACAAAACGGTGTATACGCTTATGCCCGCCAATATGAAGGTAAAACCGTATTTGTAATGCTAAACGGTACAGATAAAGAAACAACTCTGCCACTGACTTTCTACAAAGAAATTCTAAAAGATAAGGTACAGGGAAAAGACATCCTGACCGGAAAGATAATCAATCTAAACGGTGAACTGAAAATGGCGCCGAGAGAGTCTCTAGTAATAGAGCTATAAAGTAACTAACCGGCAAAGCCTGAAACTTTCACGGAAACTATTCAAGAAAGAGAAGGAATATAATCCGGGAAAAGTTTGATATATCTCTTTTTTATCGTATCTTTACAAACATAATAATAAAGTAGTTTCAGTTAAACTGCAATAGACCGGAGAGGTGATGGCTTCTCCGGTCTTTTTTTTGCATATCCGCTCAGTAATCTCCTACAAAGGGTACATATCACCCATATACTATCGGGAAACATGAACATTCCACAAAACGATAAAGGTGGCCGTAGTCAAAACAGGAGATGATATGGTATAAAAATGACAGGGACTGCTCCCTTACGCTAAGAGAGCAGCCCCTGTTTTCTCAATTCTCCGTTAGAATCGGCTAACAGTAGTAACATTGCAGAAGGTATTGGATAATAACATCCGCCGATTCTTTTCTTTTTTCTTCCGGAAAGAGGTATACTCACCATGCAAAAAGTGATTTCCCGGAAGATCTCCCTGTATATTCGTGTGTGATGCGCTCTACAATGAGCCAAAAACAACACAGCTATCATCCGGCTAACAGACAACAAACTGTCTGCATCGGATAGCATGTTCCGATTAAAATAGAATAAGTTTGTCACTCAACTACTTATTATACCCACAAATATAAACAAAATCTGAATCAAAGATACATTATAACAAGAAAAAACACAAAAAAAGCTGTACCATTTGCAGGCACAGCTTTCTACATATCAAAGTGGAAAATTATTTAGCCAATTTATTGTCTGAGCCAAGTACATTAAGGATTTTGTGCTTGTACAGTTTTTCCATATTATCACGAGCCGGGCCCAAGTATTTACGTGGGTCGAACTCAGCCGGTTTCTCAGCAAATACCTGACGGACAGCAGCAGTCATAGCCAGACGGCTATCAGAGTCGATATTAATTTTGCAAACTGCTGACTTAGCAGCTTTACGCAATTCTTCTTCAGGAATACCGATAGCAGCTTTCAGTGCACCACCATATTTGTTGATAGTTTCAACTTCTTCTTCAGGAACTGAAGATGAACCGTGAAGCACGATTGGGAAGCCCGGAAGTTTCTCCATTACAGCATCCAATACTTCAAATGCCAAAGGAGGAGGAACCATACGGCCAGTCTTCGGATCAATGTGGCACTGTTCCGGAGTAAACTTATAAGCACCATGAGAAGTACCAATAGAAATAGCCAATGAATCACAACCTGTACGGGTAGCGAAATCAATTACTTCTTCAGGGTCAGTATAAGTGTGGTGGTCTGAAGAAACTTCATCTTCAACACCTGCCAATACACCAAGCTCACCTTCTACAGTTACATCAAACTGATGAGCATAGTCTACTACCTTCTTAGTCAGAGCAACGTTTTCTTCGTAAGGAAGATGAGAACCGTCGATCATTACTGAAGAGAAACCTGAATCGATACAGCTCTTGCAAGTTTCAAAAGTATCTCCGTGGTCAAGATGCAAAACGATTTCAGGATGAGCGCAACCCAATTCCTTTGCATATTCTACAGCACCCTGAGCCATATAACGCAATAAAGTAGCGTTAGCATACTGACGAGCACCTTTAGATACCTGAAGAATAACCGGAGATTTTGTTTCTACAGCAGCCTTGATAATAGCCTGCATCTGTTCCATATTGTTGAAGTTAAAAGCAGGAATAGCATATCCGCCTTTAATAGCCTTAGCAAACATCTCTCTTGTGTTTACCAGTCCTAAATCTTTGTAATTTACCATTTTGTTTAAAAGTTTATTGTTAGTGAATAAAAATTCTATGCAAAAGTACACATTATAGTTTTAATACAAAACCAAAGCGTAAGAAATATCCTCGATAATGAGTACAAATCAATCCTATTTCAGAGTCTTAAATATCATTTAATAGTCGATTGTAATCTCTACGTAGCAAAGGGAGAGCTTATTTCTTCAAATAAATAATAGTCGGCAAATGATCACTATAACCATTCAGCCAAAGTTTTCCGCCATGTGTACGCAAAGGCGAACCTTTGTACTTTCCATCCTGCTGAAAAAGATATTCACGGATAAAGACCTCATTGTGATCGTATTTCAATCCTTTTTTGGCATTGAGCAACGTAGGCGAAATAACAATCTGATCAAACAAGTTCCACTTGCCACGATAAAGCAACGTGCCTACTCCTTTATCTTCCAGTGTTTCCCACCAGGGATTGAACATATCATGTTTCTTCACCTCTTTCTTATATTTCTTTGCACCCAGGGTAGCCATACTCTGATCCATCGGATCATCATTCATATCTCCCATAACAATCAGTTTCAATTTCTTATTATCTTGTTGCAAAGAATCGATCAATGCACGTACCTGTCGGGCAGCATGTACACGCACAGGTTCGGCAGCTCCACGCGAAGGCCAGTGGTTTACAATAAAACAAACGTTATCTCCCGCCATCTTACCATTTACAATCAGAAAACCCCGTGTTTTGTGTATCGTATCTCCTTCAAAAGGGGTAGAGAGTACCAATTTAGTTGATGAAACCGTAAATTGTTTCGGATCATAAAGCAGTGCACAATCAATCCCCCGCTTATCCGGTCCTTCATAATGTACAATCTCATAGCCGGAAGAAGCCAATGCAGGTTGCTTCACCAGGTCATCAAGCACCCTCCTGTTTTCTGCTTCAGCCACACCGATAGCAGCAGGACCGCCAGGCACTTTATCCCGGGATATCTCACTCAACACTTTCGCCAGATTCGTTAACTTTGCCATATACTTTTCCGTATCCCACTGTTTGGGTCCGTCCGGCAGATACTCAAAGTCGTTCTTACCGGCATCATGAATAGTATCAAACAAGTTTTCAAGATTATAAAACACAACACTATAGAGGCTTTTGTCGGATTCTTGTGCCTGTCCACCAATAGTAATCAGCAACAAGAAGTTTAATACAACAATCAATTTTTTCATATTACAAATAATTTAATAAGTAGTATTTCAAATTTAGTTCATACTATGACAGCGTTTTATTGAAACGCACATGATCGCAGATTTTCGCAGATTAAATGGCTGCGCTATACTTGAACGATGATATGCTTTGCGTGAATCTGTGAGTTTCTGCGTTTCAATAATAATATCGTATAATTTAGAACGATTACTTAATCGTACTAAATAATAATATGCCAATTACTATGCAACATCATAGCGAAGCCAATTGGCACAATGGCACATTATCCTCTACAAAAGTCTTAAAAAAAAGCGAGAATCATTGTTTTTTTCCCAATCTTTTTTCTATTTCACAGAAAAGCATTATCTTTGCGCACTGAAAATGACCATTACACTATTCTTACCAAATAGTAAACGATATAATAATTAAAAAAACAAATACTGAAATGAAAAAAGGTATTCATCCAGAATCATACCGTCCGGTAGTATTCAAAGATATGTCAAATGGTGATATGTTTTTGTCTCAATCAACAGTAAACACTAAAGAAACCATCGAATTCGAAGGTGAAACTTATCCGTTGCTGAAAATTGAAATCTCAAGTACTTCTCACCCGTTCTACACTGGTAAATCTACATTGGTAGATACAGCAGGTCGCGTTGATAAGTTCATGAGCCGTTACGGTGACCGTAAGAAAAAATAATCCGTTAGTCGGTTGACTATAAAAAAAGAGGAAGTTTCAAATGAAACTTCCTCTTTTTTTATAGATATTCATTGATCAACCGGGTAAAAAATATATCTTTGTATACAAAAACATATCCTAAACAACAACAAGCAATATATTCTCCTATGAAGACCTATATACAAAGTACAGGCTTAATACTCTTTTTATTCTCATGCCTTACGCTCAAGGCCGGTAACTCTCTTTTATTTCATCCCGATTCTGTACCAGCTTCCATACAAGCACTCGAAGAATATTATCAAAAGCCCCAGGAATATATCAAACACTGGAATATACTAAAGGCAAGGGCAGATTCAATAAATAGTGTAAGGGATGAGTTCTTTTTGTACAAAGACAGAAATTATTTTCACTATATAGGTGGAGAGATAGACAGTCTACGTAAATACACAGCCATAGTAAAAGATCTATGTCTGAAATACAAAGACATACATGGATTTTATTACAACTGGCTCCTACTTAGCGAAGGCTATAATAATGTAGGAAATGGAAAGGCTGGTACTTTTGAAAACGAACAAATGTACAACTATGCCAGAGAAAACAAGAGTGAAACAGGTATGGCATACAATCAGTTTGCCATTGCTTCCGGTTATCTTGCAGCCAGAGACAATCAAAAAGCAGAACCATACCTCATCCAGGCCATGCAGAAATTCTATCAGATGAAACGATGGGATATCTATGCCGTATTGGCCTCTAATGAGATAATTCTTCTGTCGGCAGCAAATCGCGAAACAGAATCTCAAAAAGTATTCCAACAATTAGACTCACTTGCCAATTTAGCTTTGGCAGGCAAATTACATGGATTCCCACCCAGAAATATTGCCATGACCAAATATCTGGTATTCGGTAAATGCGTCAGTAGCGGCGACATAAAAACATTCAAAAAATATCTGTCCGAGCTGGAAGAAGTATATAGAAAATATCCTTCTATCCCCCGGTTCTATCTATTTGACAGCAAACAGACCTACGCATATCTGATGAAAGATTATATTATGCAGGCTGCTTATATAGATTCGTGTGCCAACTACTACAAATTGCGAAACAGTAAAGAGAATATGAGGCGTATGTATCTGAACGGGGCAAATGCACTTGCCATGGCAAACAAATACGATGAAGCCTACCACAAACTGATTTCAGTGATTGAGTTGGGAGATACCCTTTCATGGGAAAAGACCCAGAAACAGCTGAATTATCTATCGACCAAATATGATGTCAATAAGCTAAAACTGGAGAAGCAGGAACTCAGTCTGAAAGCACGTAATATGCAATTATTACTAACCATTGGTATTGGTATAATCTTACTCTTTATTCTGTTTTTCCGCATGACTGTTTATAGACGGCAATTAAAATTGAATGCCAAGATACACCAACAGGATTTACAATTGATTGCAGCAAACGAAAAAATACAAAAGGCAAATGAGATGAAAAATGTATTCATACAAAATATGAATCATGAAATCCGCACTCCATTAAACACGATAGTAGGTTTCGCTGATTGTCTGGCAACTCCTAACACCTTTTCTTCTGATGAAATAAAAGAAATCAGTAACACAATAAAAACCAACAGCGACCATCTTTTAAGGCTTATCAGCGATATGTTATCCATCGCAAGTCTTGACAGCGACAGTGAAGAACCAATGAAGAGTTCTTTCTCTGTCAATGAATGTTGCAACCATGTCATCGATGAAGTAAAAGAGTTTGCAAATACCAATGTTCATCTGCATGCCACTCTCAAAGAAGAAGACTTTACAATGATCTCCGACAAGAAAATGATTCATCAGATACTGTTCAACTTATTGCACAATGCTGTAAAGTTCACCTCTGAAGGCGAAATTGAACTAAGTTATGAGATCACTCCTGATAAAAAAGAAATCCATTTCCTGGTACGTGATACCGGAATAGGTATTCCTAAAGAAGAACAAAAGAAAGTCTTTGAACGATTCTACAAAGTAAATTCATTTACACAAGGTTCCGGATTAGGATTATCTCTTTGTCAGATTCTGGTTCAAAGGCTTCAGGGTAGCCTCTATCTTGACAATGAGTATAAAAAAGGAAGTCTGTTTGTATTTATACATCCGCTTTTATAAGAGGTAAACATTTTTGTAACCCAATGATAAAACTTTCTGGTATAACGCATTGCTATACCAAAACTCCTTCGTACTTTTGCAGCCGTTTTTATTATATATCTTTATATGATAACATTTGATTCCCACAAATGGGTATCACGCAGCAAAAGCGTCCTCCATTTTATTACTGATCGATGTAAAGCCTTTTGGGGCTGGTACACAAACCTTTACCACGAAGCTCGTTGGTATAAAAAAGCAATCCTCTCTTGTACAACTTTTCTTGTTCTGTTCCTGCTTTATTTGGGTATGGTAGACATCAATTTTTTATGGATGTTTGGTAAATCTCCCAGCCTGTCAAGCATACACAATCCGAGTCAGCCGATAGCTTCAGAAATCTATAGTGCGGACAGTGTGCTTATCGGTAAGTTCTTTCGTGAGAACCGTAGTCCGGTGAAGTACGAAGAGATATCTCCAAAACTTATCAAGACGCTGATATGTACAGAAGACGAACGGTTTTATAATCACTTCGGAATAGATATCCAGGGAGTTTTCTCGGCCATTAAAGATATGGCACGAGGGCAGGCACGAGGCGCAAGTACCATTACCCAACAACTGGTAAAGAATATGTTTAAGGTGCGCTCTCAATATTCTACAGGGCTATTAGGAAAAATCCCGGGAGTGAAATTGCTGATAATGAAATCTAAAGAGTGGATTACTGCTGTCAAGATAGAATGCTTTTATACAAAAGAAGAGATCCTGACCATGTATCTCAATACGGTAGACTTCGGCAGTAATGCTTATGGCATCAAAACAGCCAGCAGTACATATTTCCATACCAACCCTCAAGATATAACTTATGAACAGGCAGCTACACTTGTGGGGTTACTGAAAGCAACGACCACTTACAACCCACGTCTCAATCCCAAAAACAGTCTGAAACGTCGTAATGTAGTACTGGAAAATCTATTGACTCACCAGATTATAAGCCAACAAGAGTTTGATTCACTCAAACAGATTCCTATCAAGCTGAATTATAACGTTGAAAGTAATTATGACGGACAAGCTCTGTACTTTCGCGAAGCCATTGCCGAAGAATTGGAAGAATGGTGCAAAGAGAATAAGATAGATCTCTATGCCGACGGATTGAAAATATACACAACCGTAAATGCCCGAATGCAAAAATATGCCGAAGCAGCTGTGAACAGACAAATGCGAGTGATACAACGCAATTTTGACAACCATTGGGGTAACCAGAATCCATGGCGCGACCGTAACCATCAGGAAATTCCACATTTTATAGAGGACCTTGCCACCCACACCATTGCCTACAAACAACTGGCAGAAAAGTATCCCGATCAGCCGGACTCTATTCACTACTATCTGAACCTGCCACATCGCCTAAAGGTGTTTGATTATGAAACCGGAACACGAGATACGACTATCAGTACTATGGATTCCATACGCTATATGGAACGTTTTATGCACTGTAGCTTTGTAGCCATAGAACCACAAACCGGATATGTAAAAGCATGGGTGGGTGATATAAACTTCAACTCCTGGAAATATGATAAAGTTCTATCCAAACGCCAACCGGGATCTACCTTTAAACTTTTCGTTTATGCCGCCGGATTAAACAAAGGCCTTTCTCCTTGCGACGAGCGAATTGATGAAAATGTAGTATGGGATGTTATCGAAAAAGGTAAACCTACCCAGTGGATTCCCCACAATGCGAACGGAATGGCTACCGGAGATACCATGTCAATAAAATGTGCGTTTGCCCGTTCTGTAAACACGATTGCGGTACAGGTGGCCAAAGAAACAGGTATTCATGAAGTGGCTCGGACAGCCAGACTCATGGGCATAAACACACCGCTTGAAGAGACACCGGCACTCAGCCTGGGAGCCTCTGACGTATCATTGCTTGAGCTTGTTAATGCCTATACAACAGCTATTAATGAAGGAAGAGCACATGACCCGATACTCATCACCCGTATTGAAAATGCAGATGGCAAGGAACTTTTCAAGTACCAGTCTCAGCAGGAAATACAGGCTATTCCCTACGAAACCGCTTTCTTGCTTACAGACATGCTCAAAGGAGGACTGACTGAGCCGGGTGGTACATCCAAAGCATTATGGGCGTATGATCTTTTCCGCTATGACACAGAATTCGGAGGTAAAACAGGAACCTCCTCCAATCATTCTGATGCCTGGTTTGTTGGTGTTACTCCCAACCTGGTGGGAGGCTCGTGGGTAGGAAGCGAACATCGTAGTATCCACTTTCGTACCGGAGAGTTGGGACAAGGAAGTCGTACTGCGCTACCCGTTTTTGCTTACTTCATGGAGGGTGTATTAAAAGATAAACATCTCACAAAGTATAGAGGAAAATTCCCTAAACCTAAAGAGGTAATCCATAAATCATACGGTTGTCAAGGGATTTATCATCCCAAAGATACAGATTCGATAACGGTATACCTGCCCGATAGTCTGGCAGGAAGTGAAGAGGATATGCTTACAAGTTTTTAAGAAAACACAGATTAACGCTAATTATCGCAGATTTAATCTTTGCGTAAGTTAGCGTTAATCTGTGTTTCTAAAACTGCCTTTTAACAGCTTTATCAGGCTTTTGATACATTCCTGTAAGTAATTCGTGCTCGTTTACTTCATTATCTTACAAGAACCAACTTTACCATCTTTTGTCTGAATACGGGCTACATAATATCCTGAGGGTAACACAGAGAGTCCCATAGAAGTAACATTTTCCTGCTTCTGTACCATCATGCCATTAACAGAATAGATTTCTACAAAATCAGCCTCTCCATTGATTACCAATTCGTCCAGACTATTATTATAATAACCTAGAATCTGATCCGAATTGGCTACATTCTCCTCAATACCGGTAAGTATCGGTTTGAAACTGGTATAAAGACGGAATTCATGAGCCGGAACTGAAATGCTCTGTGCTACAGTTGACGACGCGATATTCAGTGTAGAATTCTCATCCATAAAGTCGTACCATACACCTGTTTTAGGAAATACAACCGAATAGTCACCAGCAACAGCCGTAAAGTTACCAGCAATAACAATGGCTTTATCCTCTGTAGTAATTGTTATGAAACGTCCCTTATTCCAATTCGTATTACCACTTACTTTCCAGCTGAAAGCAACATCAGGAGTAAAGAGTTCCGGATACGAAGTTCGCAGATCCATTAACTTGCTATACGTATCATACAATCCTTTACGCGTTGTATTCTCAAAATAGTCCCAGCGAATCGGTTTAGGATCAGTACGATATGCACCACCATCATCAACCACTGTTCCATCCGAATTACTGTTTATAGAATAGTCATATCCTAATTCTCCCAATTGCCATATCATCTTAGGTCCTGGTACTGTAAAGAAGAAGGCAGCATTGGTAGCAAGTTGTTTCACACGATTTTCCAGATTATTATCATTCACCGGATTGGCACTGGTACCTCCTCCCTTGATACTTTCAGTACCCCATTTCCAGGCTTTAAAAGAAGTACGTTCCTCATCGTGACTTTCCATATAGCCCATCAGGCTATTCACAGGCATATTGGATGTTCCTCCATACAACCCGGAAAAATTAGATTTATCGGGCCATCCCATAGCCGACTCACAATAAGCGTAGTTCATATTTCTCCAAAGCATAATGCCAGCCTCTCCCAACTCTTTTTCTTCTGTAGTTCCATCCGTCAGATGCTCTATAATGACATAAGCATCCGAATTGCGTTTCCAGATTTCTGAAGAAATCCGTTTCAGGTTCGCAATACGTTCCGTATCGTACTTATTGGCCCACGTATCCTGAGGAGTATTGGAAAATCCTTTGGTAAAGTCATAGCGAAAACCATCTACCTTATATTCTTTCATCCAAAAACCGGCCACACTATCCACCAACGCACGGGTATAGGTGCTTTGATGATTAAAATCATACCCCCACTGCAAATCCTTATTGGGAATATTGGATTCCTTATTATACCAGGGATTATCCGCCGAAGGAGTTCCATCAGCATCACGATAGAGTAAATAAAATGGAGATTGTCCGAAACTATGGTTCAAAACAAGGTCTATAATCACTGCCATCCCCTGTTGGTGACATTCGTCAACAAAAGCACGCAACTCGTTCTTTGCTCCATAATACTTATCTACCGCAAAATAGAATGAAGGATTGTATCCCCAACTACTATTACCTTCAAACTCATTCACAGGCATTAATTCAATGGCATTAATCCCCAACTGTTTTAAATAGGACAATTTATCTTTTGCTGCACTGAAAGAGTGCTCTGTAGTAAAATCACGGATATGCATCTCGTATACCATCAACTGGTTTCTATCAGGTTTCCTAAATTCAGTCACCTGCCATTGATAAGGGGTCTGCCCGGTCTGAAGCACAGAAACGATACCTTCTGCGTTGCCTGTGGGATACGGTTTCAAGTCGGGATACACAGCCGGAGAGATATATGGATCATTCCAGGGATCAAGTACTTTATCTGCGTACGGATCGGCTATATAAATCGTACCATCCACTACATACTGAAAAGCATATTCCTTTCCTTTTTCCAGATCGCTCAATGTAATCCAGAAAAACTCTCCATCCTGTTTCAGTTGATATTCCGATTTAAATTGCCAATCATTAAAGTCGCCAACTACATATACGGTTCTCTTTCCTGGTGCCTGCAATACCAAAGTGGCCTGCGTATCATTTAGATAATTTATACCTGGACGTGCTCCCTGGGGGAGAATCCCCTGCTCTGTTTCTCCCAAAACAGTTACCACTTGAGTGGCAATAGCTGTTTTACCTCCCGTCGTAGCTTCCACACGTAGTTCAAAAGTTCCGGTCTGCGAAAAAGTGTGTAATGATATTATTTCCTGAACATTGGTTCTGGAAACAATCTGCTCATTTGCTACAAACAATTTCATATCTGCCAATACAGAAGCTTTTGCTCTTATAGGAAGCAGATCACCCAAATTCAAAGTGGTAGCAACATCCGGTTGTTCAAAACGAACAGTAACTCCTTCTCTGTGCACATCAATAAAAATATCCCCTCCATCAGCAGTTTTTCCTGTTTTAGAGCCATCTTCACTTCGAAAAACAAACGCCATCTTAAAAATTGTCTCTCCAGCATGTACTCCATAATATTCGCGAATACTGGGAGTTAGCTTGAATTCCCATTTATTATTTCCCAATGAACGCATTTTATACTTTTCAGAATTATCTCCCCATTTGGAAGGAGCATATTTCCAATCGGATTCATTCTTACTATTGTTCGTAATAACACCTGTATGCGCATATACATTTCCGGTATATCCTATCAATCCACCCGATCCCAACGAAGCGTCAAAAACAACAGTTACTTCTTTTCCTTCCAGTGGAAAATCCGGAGTAGTTGTCACAAGTTGGGCGCTGGCAGTAAAAATTCCTCCGAAAACGATCAATAACAAAAAATAAATCTTCTGCATAAACATAAATGTTTTAACTATAAAGGTCATCCGGTGTGGATGACCTTTATAGTTATTTTAATATTCCATTAATTAACGCTACCTGTACCAGTCTTAAAATCAAGTCTTACAGTCTGACCAGCAGCAACTTCTGTCAATTTCATTGCATCTTCCCCACCCCTTCCACGGTAAAATATCTCACCATCTTTCAAGGTAAATTCAGACTGCCACCACTGACAATCAAGAAGTTTTACGCACATACGCAACACGCCATTATTAGGACAAGCCGGAGAAGTAAAAATATTTTCTTGAAGAGTAAACGCATTAGTTTCCTTTATATCCCATGCACCTACACAATCACCAATCAGAAAAGGTTTCACTTTTTCCAGAACAATCTTCTTCAAAACCGATTGTTTATCTTCAGAAAGGGTACAAACAATAGCGACCTGATAAAAACCTGCTTCTGCAATATTCATATTAGATCCACCAGTAGCATGTTCACCATAGTCACAAGGTTCATCGTTTGTTGCACCAAATTCTCCGCCATCCCAGTCTCTGTTTGAGTTAAATTTCAAGCCTGCACCTGCTTCAAAATAGAAGATTCCGAAAAATACTCCATCAAGATCCTGAAGCGAAGTCAGTTCGGGAGCAACGCTCCAATTCCAATCCGCAGAGAACGGACTACCGTTAATATACATATGTTCCGGTAAAGTAGCTGTTGAAGTATCTTCTTTGGTCAACTTAGCGGTTCCTGTTACATCCTGCGTATTCAAATTAATAACCAATGTTACATCATATTCGCCATTCTTGGCTATTTTAAAGTTTTTACCGCCGCCAACACATTGAACCGCTTCTGTTCCCAATTCAATATCGCCATCATTTTCTCCTACACTACCAAAATTGGTATGAACCCTGGCTTTTACATCGCCATAAGGAAGAGAAGCTCCCCAATCGCCCGAGAAGCGATATTTCAACTGCTTATTACTAAGCGTACCGGACCATTTTGAAGTAACAACCAATCCGGCAGGATCAAAAGACATTTCCATTACTGTTTCACCATTCCATGCATTAGGAGTAGCATCGCCAATAATACCTATTTTTGCAGGAATAACAGTCAACTGGCGCTCTGTATTATTCATAACAACATAATACAAACCATCTTCGGCAACAGTAAATCCTGCACCACCTTCTTTCAAGTTAACCGTCTCAAACGGATCGGTAGAAGTAACATCTCCTTTTCCATACGCAATCCCCGAATCGGTAATAGTAAATTCACCACTTGCTTTTAGCCAGGTAAGGATACCTATCATATCAGCTTTTTCATCGAATCCGTCTCCTTTATCCAAAGGAATCTCTTTTAAAAGAGAAGCTTCTCCAACTTGCGGATAAACAGTGGCAGTACCTGTAATATTGATGGTTTGAGGTGGTTCCGGTTCATAAGGAATAATTCTCCAGTTCTCATTATCCTTGCAACTGGTATTAACCATCATAAGCAACAGTCCGGCTACCATATATTGAATTATCTTTTTCATAACATTTTTTTATTATAATAGTTAGTTATTCTTATACTTATTTGCCGTATCCTGGATTCTGACTTAGATTCTTATTAACAGAAAGAGTTTTCTCATGAATCGGGAATACCGTTTTATATGCCTGTGACTTCGGCCTGTCAGTAATCGCTTTTGTAAACTCGCCAAATCGAATCAAATCCTGACGTCGAACACCTTCCCAAGCTAATTCGAGTAAACGTTCTTTCAGAATATTTTCCAGACTAATAACAACCTGAGGAGCACCCACACGATCACGTACCTGATTTAATTCGGACTGTCCGCCTTTTCCATCCCGGAATAGAGCTTCAGCTTTCATTAACAATACATCCGAATAGCGGAACAACACATAGTCATTATGCTGTAATTTACCATCATTCGTAGCAGCCGGATCAGCTTCATATTTAAACATACGCGCACCCGCAACTTTCATATCCGCATCACTCTTATCAAATTTCAATTTCACCGACAATGGCTTATATTCAAGCACTTTACCATCCGCTTCCACATATTGTCCGTTTACCATCACCTTGCCGGTATAGTAAGTACGATCCAAACGTGGATCCGGAGTATCTGTTCCATAGCCAAAGGCTTTCATTGCTTCCAAAGTTGCTGATGAACCGTTCCATCCGCCATTACCGAAACCCAAAGCAGCTCCTACAGCATAATGACGAGAACGAGTAAGGTACATCATATTTGCTTTATATAGAGTCGGATCCATCGGAATTACAAAAATATTCTCTATAGAACCTTCGTTTTTTGCTGCAAAATTTGCAGAAAAACCATTCAGACCTTGAGTCAGAGCATATCCCGATGCAGTAATTCTATTACAATACTTCACAGTAGCTTCCCAGCAATTGACTTCTTCACCATCTACGGTAAATTTTATATTCTTTCCATCCGGCTTCACAGCATCCGTCCAGTCATCATCGGTGTATATCTCTGCATTTAAAGCCAGTTTAGCTAAAATATAATTCGCTACAGACTGAGTCATTCGTCCATAATATTCGCCTTCTGCTGCACTTTTTGCATCAGAGAGATCAGGAAGTGACTCTTCCAATTCCTTTCTGACAAAAGCAAATACTTCAGAACGTTTGGATTGTCTTACATCTTTGATTTCAATAGTAGAAGATTCTACGATAGGCACACGTGCAAACATATCCAGCAAATAATAGTAGTACATAGCGCGCAACGCACGAACTTCCGATTTATAAGTTCCAAACAACTCATTGTCCGGATATTCTTTCTGCAACATAACTAACTTATCGATTGACTGATTACAAGATACGATCACTTTATACAAATAATCCCATGTCCCAATCACCAAATCATTACTGGTACCCCAGTTATGCTGAAACAAATCACGCCATAACCCACCATCATCCCAGTCACCATCACGAGTAGGCAGAATAGCCTCATCGGCTGTAAATGTATTCAGGTCATACAACCCACGGTCAGTACCGGCGAGACCACCGCCACCATAGTCGGCACCAATCATGGTATACAAATTCGCTACAGTATTCAGATAAATCAAATCGGGATTTTTGTACACTTCCGATTCCGGCATCTGGTCTTTTGGATCCTCCTCCAAGAATGAAGAGCAACCGACAAGGCTCAAAGAAGCCGCTAAAATAAAACTATATAATATTCTTTTTTTCATGATATATTTCTTTTTAGAAGTTAACACTAAGTCCTAATGAATAAGTACGGGTTAAAGGATAGAAGCGTTTATCATCCAATCCAAGATCGCTACCTACCGTAGAGCTGTTAATCATAGGAGAAAGTCCTGAATAATTCGTAATAGTAGCCAAATTATTTACAGAGAAAGTAAGACGTAAAGCGTTGACGTTCTTTAAATTCTTTGTATTCAGATTCCATCCAAGTGTAACATAGTCAAAATGAACATAATCACCTCTTTCCAACCAATAATCAGTAACCGTCTGATCATGAATATTCTTTTCGGGAGCACCGGTCATTACATTATAAGTAGGGAATTGGCTCATATTCATGTAAGTCAAAGAAGTACCATTATAAATCTTATGTCCAAAAGCACCAGTGAACTGAGTCTGGATATCAAACTGTTTGTAGCGGAAGCTAATGTTACCACCTAAATAAAACTTAGGCATTGCCTGACCAGCGATATAACGGTCTTTTCCGTCTTCAAGTTCAATTTTCTTATTTCCATCTAAGTTTACAACGTGATATGTATATACGCCATTGCCCTCTTTATCAACCAAACCATCACTCTTAGGCAAATAGAAAACACCAACAGGTTGACCTACCATCTGATAAACAACTTTGTTATTACCACCAATAAAGCCTGCACCATTCATACTTGCGAGCGACATATATTTTTCAGCACTCAAAGGCTGCCCATTATAAGTTCCATCCAAAGAAAGTAATTCATTCCTCTGCCATGAGAAGTTTGCAGAAACAGTTAATTCCATATCTTTCTTTTTCAAAGGTATTGCCGTAACCGAAAATTCAACACCTTCATTCATCATAGAACCCAAGTTGGCAAGCATAGAACCGTATGCAAACGGAGGTACAGGAACAGAATAATTATAAAGCAAATCTGTAGTTTTTGAGTAATAATAATCAAATGTAGCAGACAATCTGTTATCAAAGAAAGAAGCGTCAATACCTGCATCAAACATCTTCTTCACCTCCCAACGTAAATCAGGATTGTCATTACGATTAATACCATAAGTAACCACCGGCTTCCCATTAACGGTAGTAGTACCCGTAGGACTCATGAGCATTAAAGAATTGTAGGCAGAAATAGCATCCTGATTACCGGTCAATCCGTAACCAACTCTCACCTTCAAATTAGATACAGCACTTACATCTTTCAGGAAATCTTCTTCTTTCAGTACCCAAGCCAAAGAAGCAGAAGGGAAGAAGCCCCATTTATTATTTGCTCCAAGTTTTGAAGAACCGTCACCACGCATATTAATTGTAGCAATATACTTGTCAGCATAAGAGTAGTTGAAACGTCCCATGAACGACACCAGTTTATTACCGTTGGCATAAGATGTTGCATCTCCGTGTTTGATATCAGCTCCTGCCATCAGATTATTGAAACCAAAGAAATTAGTAGCAAAATAACGTGCATTCGAACCAAATCCGCTATATTGATAATCCTGTATTTCAGCCAAGCCCAATACATCCATATAGTGCTTTCCAAAAGATTTTTTATAATTAGCAGTGAAGTTACCTAAAAGAATATTGGATTTATTGTCATTTTTAGAAGCCAATCCTTTTGTACCAATTCCTTCTTTAATATTATTGGGAACATACTTGGAATTCTCTTTTACATTATAAGTATACGAACCAAATACACTCAATTTCAAACCGTCAACAACAGTCCACGTCAAACGTGCATTTGCATTAACATACGAATTAGATTCCTGATCGTCAATTGTCAAACGTCCCAGTGGGTTCTGGGTTTCATTTGCATTCGGATCTTCCGGCCATGTACCATCGGCATTCGCCACACTGGGAAGTGTAGGATTAAAAGAAGCGGCAGAATAGAATGTCTTTTGATAATCATTAAGATAGCGCATATCCTTTCTTGCCGCAAACATTCCAAAATCAATCTTCAGTTTATTATTGAACATCATTTGAGAAGCATCCAACTTCGCAGTATAATTACGCATATAATTGTTTTTGATGATACCTTTCTGGTCGATAACACCAATAGAGGCTCTGTAGTTTGAGCTTTCGGTACCTCCACCAAATGAAACGCGATGATTCTGAGTATAACCCATACGCTGCATTTCTTCAATGAAGTTAGTATTAGCTCCCCCATCTAAAGCATTCGCATAACCTCTGTCTGTAACCACTTTACGAAATTCATTTCCGTCAAGCATTTTCAGATTCTTGTAAACAGTCTCAACACCGAAACTACCATCATAGCTTAATGTTTTTGTACCATTTTTACCTTTAATTGTTGTAACTACAATAACACCGCTTGCACCACGGGATCCATACTGAGCAGTTTCCGAAGCATCTTTCAAAACAGTAAAACTTTCAATATCAGCGGGAGAAATAGCATTTAGCATGTTTAAATCACCAAACACACCATCAATAATTACTAACGGATCATTACCGCCGGAAAGAGAAGTTGTACCTCTGACACGAATAGAGGCTCCCGCTGTAGGGTCGCCACCGGTCTTCTGGATATTTACACCAGCAATCTTTCCTTTAATGGCTTGTAGTGGACTTACCACCACACCCGCATTCATTTCATCACGCCCCACCTTCTGTACTGCCCCTGAAATAGTTCTCTGACTACCGGTTGCATAACCGATAACTACAACATCGTCAAGTAACTGAGAATCTTCACGCAACACTACATTTACGCTAGAAGCTGCTTTTACCTCGGCTGGAAGATATCCCACAAAAGAAACGACGAGTGTTGCACCTTGAGGTGACTGTAGTTGAAAATTACCATCCAAATCAGTAATTGAACCATTAGTAGTACCTTTGACTACGACATTTGCACCAATGACAGGTTCACCTGTAACATCTTTCACATTTCCTTTTACAGAAATTTGTTGTGCATAAGCGCCTAATGACAAGAATAGCCCCAACAATAAGGGCAGAATCATTTGATAGATTCTAAGATTAACTTGCTTCATGCATTTAATAAGTTAAAGTTAACAATATAAATTAATATGATTTCTCTCTATCGAAACAGGAACGTAACTCAAGTTCCTATCTTACGACGAAACAAAAATAGACTTATTGTCAATCAAACAAATGAAAAAATATGAAAAACACTGCTTGCAACTACGCAATCGTTTGCATTGCAAAGCCCCAAAGAAGCATATAGTCAAGGTACGCGTATAAAAGTACTTTCTTAATAAGATATCTTTGTACTGTGTTTATTTATAAATATTCAATTTAAGGCAAACAAAGATATACTATTGTACATGATACACAGGTACTCTTTACCTACATGAGGCAGGGAGTATTTATCCCTTCATCATAGTCAGTAACATTTTAAACTTTTCTACAGCAGTTAAAGCATGTGGAGCATTAGCCGGAAACACAATGCTTTCTCCTGCTTTTAAGGTAAATGTTTTTCCATCCAACACAATATCTACCACACCTTCCAGCACCTGGACAATAGCATCGAACGGGGCACGGTGTTCACTGAGTCCTTCTCCTTTATCAAAAGAAAACAATGTTACATTTCCAGCCGGACTTTTTATTAGCTGCTTACTAATAACTCCTCCTTCAGAATATTCTACCAATGAAGCCAGATTGAGCACAACTCCTTTTTTAAATGACTGTTCCATATTCAATTTTATTTTTATTAATGTCAAATATAAAACGATTATGAAAACAGGATTGTTCTTAAAAAACATTAGTAAATCTACATTATTAAAATACGTATTTTATAAGGTCAAACTATGCATTTTAACACACTGTTAATATGCATTTTAAGTAACAGTTAAATACGTATTTATACAATTAAGAAGGTCGGGGGCACCTAAAACAACAAAAGCACATACCCTATTTCAGATAAAATTTATATCTTCAATCCGGCAGAGTATGCAAACGTTTGCACTTAATTCTGATACAGAAACGGAAGATTCTTTAAAATTCTTCCTTCCAATTCTCTTATTTTTGCATATAAAGACAAAGATAAGTACCTTTGGCTGAAACTAATAGAAATCTATGAGCAAACCGCAAATTACCATCAAAGACATAGCCCGTGAATTGGGAGTATCCCCTTCCACTGTCTCAAGGGCACTGAAGGATAATCCGGACATCAGCCAGGAAACCCGAAACGCTGTACATACATACGCACGCGAACATAATTATAAACCAAATGCACTGGCCCTAAACCTCCGAACCAGCCGTTCCAATACTATTGGTGTGATTATCCCGCAACTGGTACATCATTTCTTTTCATGTGTATTGAGTGGCATTGAGGAAACGGCATCTCAGGCCGGATACAACATTCTTGTAGCACAAAGCAACGAGAAATATGAGCAAGAGGTTAAGATTGTTCACTCTTTTCAGGCAGCCCGGGTTTGTGGTGTTATTGCGTCACTCGCCAAAGATACTTCTCAATATGATCATTATCAGGAATTACTCGACAATAATATTCCAATCGTCTTTTATGACCGTATCTGTACGGGTATTAATACCGAACGGGTGGTAGTGGATGATTACGCAGGTTCATTTTCTGCTGTGGAGTATATGATACAAACAGGCTGCAAACGCATCTTTTTTTATAGCGCTGCACCCCACCTCGAAATTTCAAAAAACCGGAGAAACGGTTATCTGGATGCCATGAAAAAGTATAAAATACCTGTGGACGAGAGCATGATAAAACTTTGTGATACCCGCGAACAAGCCATTGCCATTACCCCCGATATACTGGAAAGAGAAGACCGCCCGGATGGATTTTTCGCCATTAATGACGAAACTGCTTCGGGCATTCTATACTCCTGCAAACTGGTGGGACTGAAAGTACCGGATGAAGTATCCATCTGTGGATTTACCGACGGAGCAATTGCGCAAAGTACCGATCCTAAACTAACAACGGTAGAACAGCACGGTGAGGAAGTAGGAAAAAGTGCCATACATATCCTGATCGATAAAATAGAAGAGAACCCCAATACCAAAAGTGCAAACAAAATTGTAAGAACCAACCTGGTAGTAAGAGGAACAACGAAATAAGGTGCTTCCCGCACGGGGAGGTACGCCAGGCGATGATTACAGTGAGAAATCTGTGAAAACCTGTGGCGAGCTGTATTTAAAACTGAATGGAAAAAGAATGAAACTAAATAATTAACCAATTAAAAAAACGAGTGCCACCCAATTGGTATATTACTACATTGGCATATTGGCACATTATTAATTACCATGAAAGTAAAACCTGATCTGAGTTTTTGGAAGCTGTGGAATATCAGCTTTGGCTTTTTCGGCGTACAAATAGCCTATGCACTGCAAAGTGCTAACATCAGCCGTATCTTTGCCACATTGGGTGCCGATCCGCATAGTTTGAGTTATTTCTGGATATTACCGCCATTGGCAGGAATTATTGTACAGCCCATCATTGGTTCGGCCAGTGACAAAACATGGACACGATTCGGACGACGTATTCCCTATCTGTTTGTTGGTTCACTGGTTGCTGTATTGGTTATGTGCCTATTGCCCAATGCCGGAAGTTTCGGCATGGTAGTCAGTACAGCTATGATATTCGGACTTGTGTCACTCATGTTTCTCGACACATCTATCAACATGGCTATGCAGCCTTTCAAGATGCTTGTGGGTGACATGGTGAACGAAAAACAAAAAGGGCTTGCCTACTCCATCCAGAGTTTCCTCTGCAATGCCGGAAGTCTGGTAGGTTACCTGTTCCCGTTTATTTTCACTTGGATAGGTATCAGTAACATTGCCGATAAAGGAACCGTCCCCGATTCTGTAATCTATTCTTTCTATATTGGAGCAGCCATTCTCATTCTTTGTGTGATTTACACTACTTTGAAGGTAAAAGAAATGCCGCCCAAAGAGTTTGAAGAGTTCCATGGCATCACCGCTGCCGAAAAGAAAGAAAAGACAAATTTCTTCTATCTGCTGAAACATGCACCTAAAGTATTCTGGACAGTCGGCCTGGTACAGTTTTTCTGCTGGGCAGCATTTATGTATATGTGGACTTATACCAACGGAGCCATCGCAGAAACCGTATGGAATACAACAGACGTACAGGCTTCAGGATATCAGGAAGCAGGCAACTGGGTAGGTGTACTCTTTGCCGTACAAGCCATTGGTTCTGTTATATGGGCAATTATCCTTCCTATGTTCAAAGCCCGGAAACTGGCTTACTCAATGAGCCTTGTGTTAGGTGGGATCGGCTTTATCTCTACTTTGTTCTTCGATAACCAGTATCTGTTATTCATCTCCTATCTATTGATAGGTTGCGCATGGGCAGCTATGCTGGCAATGCCTTTTACCATCCTGACCAACTCAATATCGGGCAAGAACATGGGTGCATACTTAGGATTATTCAACGGGACAATCTGTATCCCCCAGATTGTTGCTGCCATCATTGGCGGCGGATTACTTCATCTGGTAGGTGGTCAGCAGGTCAACATGCTTGTATTGGCAGGTGTTCTATTAATTATAGGAGCTGTTTGTGTACACTTCATAACAGAGACATTTTCAACGAAAAGCTGAAAACATCTCTGTTGTAGTTGAGAGTTGAAAGTTAAAAGTTGCTATACAGCGTGGCAGTGCAGCTAACTTTCAACTCCCAACTTTCAACTTTCAACTTTTTTCACTATCTTTCTGCGCAATTAAACACATGATAAAGAAGATAGCTATGAAAAAATTCCTCAAGGCAGACGAGTGGAACATTATAGAAGAAGGTTTTCATGCAGATAACCTTCGGGCATCAGAAAGTATATTCAGCTTGGGCAACGGACGGTTAGGGCAACGAGGCAATTTTGAAGAAACTTATAGCAGCGACAGTCTGCAAGGCTCCTATGTGGCAGGTATCAGTTTTCTGGACCGTACACGCGTTGGTTGGTGGAAAAACGGATATCCCCACTTCTTTTCACGTATACCGAATGCTCCCAACTGGAGTGGTATCCATCTGCGCCTCATTGATGAAGAAGTAGATCTGGCCCAATGGGATGTGGATAGCTTTGAACGACGGCTGGACATGAAAAAGGGCATATCTTATCGCGACTTTGAAGTCACTTCCCCCAAAGGGAATACACTGAAAATACATGTGGAACATATCAACAGCATGGCCCATCAGAACTTGTGTCTCATTAAATACAGCGTAACCTCTGTCAATTACGAAGGTAAAATCTCCGTTGTCCCTTACATTAACGGAGATGTGAAACACGAAAACTCCAACTTCAACGAAAAGATGTGGAATATACTGCGTGCCGAAACCACCAATGAATATGCTTATCTATGGACACAAACCAAACGAGAGGACTCACAAGTGTGTTGCGCTATGACTTATCAGGTTTTCAAAAACAGTAAAGAGCTAAGCATCAGTCCTATCAAAATAGAGAAAGAGAAACTCACCGGATTCAGTGCCGGTGCCGACGTCAAACCGGGTGAACGAATTACACTTATCAAATATACCACTATCCTCTCCTCACTCTACTATGACCGGCAGGAACTCGTAGAACATGCTGTGGCAGAGAGTAAAGAAGCCAAGGCACAGGGATGGGAAAAACTCCTGCAAGACCACCAAAATGTATGGCAGCATATCTGGGATGAGACAGATGTCACCATTGAAGGCGATCCGGAAGCACAGCAAGGCATCCGTTTCAATATTTTCCAGCTCAGTCAAAGCTACCGTGGAGACGATCCGCGTCTCAACATCGGTCCGAAAGGATTTACAGGCGAGAAATACGGAGGTAACACCCAATGGAACACAGAACTTTGCTGCGTACCGTTCTTCTTACTGTCCAGCCCCAAAGAGACTGCCAAGAATCTGCTGCTCTATCGCTATAATCAACTGTCGAAAGCTATTGACAATGCCCGGAAATTAGGTTTTAAAGACGGAGCAGCCCTCTACCCTATGGTGACATTCAATGGAGATGAGTGCCATAACGAATGGGAGATCACCTTTGAAGAGATACACCGCAATAATATCATCGTGCACGAAATAGTGCAATATGTAACGATGACAGGACATACTGATTTCATAGCCCGATATGGGTTAGAGATAATGATAGCCATCTCGCGCTTCTGGGCCCAGCGTGTCTCTTTCTCACAACCTAAACAGAAATATGTGATACTGGGAGTAACAGGGCCCAACGAATATGAAAATAATGTAGACAATAACTGGTATACCAATTACTCTTGTGTACAGACACTAAAAGCCACTATTGAAACCATAGAATTAGTAGCGCATCAATATCCTGACGAATATGCACGCATCCGTAGAGTTACCGGTTTCCAATATCCGGAAACGACTCTCTGGCAAAAAATTATAGATAACATGTACCTCCCCGAAGACCGGGAACTGGGAATATTTGTACAAAACGACGGGTATCTGGACAAGGAACTGAAAACAATAGACGATATTCCTGCGGAAGAAATGCCTATTAATCAACATTGGTCGTGGGACCGTATTCTACGTTCGTGCTACATCAAACAAAGTGACGTACTATTGGGACTTTACCTTTATTATTCCAACTTCGATGATGAAACCGTACGACGTAATTTTCGGTTCTATGAACCACGAACGGTGCACGAGTCTTCACTCTCTCCTTATGTACATTCCATCCTCGCCTCCCGGATAGGCGATATAACGAAAGCATATAACCTTTTTCTCCATGCCACCCGGTTAGATCTGGACGATTATAACAATGAACTGGACCAGGGGTTACATATCACAAGTATGGCAGGTAGCTGGCTTGCCATCGTCCACGGATTCGCAGGAATGCAAATAAAAGACGACATGCTCTGCTTCAATCCTGTCATCCCTGAAAAATGGAACAGATACACCTTCAAAATCCACTTCCGCCAATGTACCTTACAGATAGGAATTGGAAAAAGCGAAATAAAAATCTCGATGATAGAAGGGGATGAACTGAACATCCTTATCCATAAAGTTGTTTATCATGTCACCAGAGGAGATGTGAAAGTGATTAGTGAGTAGTGAGTAGTGGTTAACGATTAGTGATCAGTGATTAATAGCTGCGTTACATACCGCATGGTACTAATCACTCATCACTTACTCACTAATCACTACTCACGCTCCCCTGTTTAAACGACTTTAACCAACCAAGGGAGTATGAAAAAAAACTATGTAATCGCTTTGACTGCGGCCCTTCTTCTGGCTGCATGCGGACAGAAACAAGAAGACAACGGCACTACAATCCGACCTGTAAAGACAGCAATAGTAGAATCACGATCGGAAATCAACAAGGATTTTTCGGGAATTGTAGAAGCAGTAGACTATGTAAAGCTTGCTTTCCGCGTGAGCGGACAGATTATCAACCTGCCGGTCATCGAAGGAGAGAAAGTAAAAAAAGGACAGCTGATAGCTGCCATTGATCCCAGAGACATCGCCCTGCAGTATGCTGCAGACAAATCTTCTTATGAAACAGCTGCTGCCCAGGTAGAACGCAACAAACGTTTGCTGGCACGGCAGGCTATCTCTGTACAAGAGTACGAAATCAGTCTGTCAAACTACCAACGAGCCAAATCGGCTTTCGAATTATCCTCCAACAATATGCGCGATACCAAGTTGACCGCTCCTTTCGATGGATCTATCGAAACACGACTGGTAGAAAACTACCAGCGCGTCAATGCCGGTGAGGGTATCGTACAATTGGTAAATACCAAAAAGCTACGTATCAAATTCACCATTCCGGATGCTTACCTCTATCTGTTGCGTTCCAGCGATCAGAAATTCCGCGTAGAATTCGATACATATAAAGGTCAGAAATTCAATGCTAAATTAGAGGAATATCTGGATATATCAACTGACGGAACAGGTATTCCGGTAACAATCACAATTGACGATCCGGCATTTGACCGTGCACTGTACGACGTAAAACCGGGATTCACATGTAGCATCCGCTTCTCTGCCAATGTAGGTCCGTTCCTGGAAGAAAGTATGACTGTAATCCCCTTGAGTGCCCTGTTTAGTGAAGGCAATGGAAAACAGATGTATGTATGGGTAGTAAACGACAACAAAGTAAACCGTCGCGAAGTAAACGTCATGTCCCCTACCGGAGATGCACAGGCATTCATCACCAAAGGATTGAAAGCCGGAGAAAAGATAATCACCGCAGGAGTCAACCAACTCGTAGAAGGAGAGAAGATTAGAGTAGTGATTAACGAGTAGTGGTTAGTGATTAGTGCCATGCGGCATTATAGTGTTACTAACCATCCATCACTAAACCACTAATCGTTAATCACTGTTCATTAATCGTTAATCACTAATTTACTAAACACTACTTTCATGAATTTAGCAAAATATTCATTAGACAACACCAAAGTCATCTATTTTTTCCTTGCTGTATTACTACTTGGAGGTATTTTCTCCTTTAGCAATTTGGGAAAGAAAGAAGATGCACCGTTTGTCATCAAATCGGCCGTCATCATGACGCGCTATCCGGGAGCTGAACCTGCAGAAGTGGAACGGCTCATCACAGAACCTATCTCACGCGAAATACAAAGTATGAGCGGAGTATATAAGATAAAGTCCGAATCTATGTATGGTCTTTCAAAGATCACCTTTGAACTACAACCCTCCCTGTCCGCCTCTTCCATCCCACAAAAATGGGACGAGTTGCGACGCAAAGTACTCAACATACAGCCTCAACTCCCCAGCGGATCATCCGTACCTACCGTATCGGATGACTTTGGAGACGTATTCGGCATTTACTACGGGCTGACCGCCGATGACGGGTTCAGCTATGAAGAGATGCGCGACTGGGCCGAACGGATCAAAACGCAGGTAGTCACTGCCGACGGAGTAATGAAAGTTGCTCTGTTCGGTGTACAAACGGAAGTTATCAATATCTTTATTTCCGTAAACAAACTGGTGGGAATGGGCATCGATCCCAAGCAACTTGCATCCTTACTGCAATCACAGAACCAGATTATCAATACCGGCGAAATTAGTGCCGGTGAACAGCAACTACGGGTCGTGGCAAACGGGATGTATACCACCGTCGACGATATACGCAATCAGGTGATCACCACTAAAGCCGGACAAGTAAAACTGGGTGATATTGCCGTCATCGAAAGTGGATATATGGATCCGGCCTCTACCATTATGCGTGTCAATGGAAAACGTGCCATCGGTATCGGTATATCTACCGACCCGCAACGTGATGTGGTACAAACAGGCGAAATGGTAGATGCCAAGCTTGCCGAACTCCTGCCACTCATACCTGTAGGAATGCAACTGGAGCCACTCTATCTGGAAAATGTGATCGCCAAAGAGGCCAACAACGGATTTATTATCAACCTGGTAGAATCTATCCTTATCGTTATCGTCATCATCATGCTGGTAATGGGACTTCGTGCCGGACTGCTTATCGGTTCATCACTGATCTTTTCTATCGGCGGCACAATGCTTATCATGTCTTTCCTGGGAGTAGGACTAAACCGTACTTCATTAGCAGGATTTATCATAGCCATGGGTATGCTGGTAGACAATGCCATTGTGGTAACCGACAATGCCCAGATAGCTATTGCGCGAGGCGTGGACCGACGCAAAGCACTGATTAACGGAGCTACCGGACCACAATGGGGACTATTGGGCGCTACATTCATCGCCATCTGCTCTTTCTTACCTTTGTATCTGGCACCTTCCGCCGTTGCAGAGATCGTGAAACCGTTGTTTGTGGTTCTTGCCATATCACTCGGACTCAGTTGGGTATTGGCACTGACACAAACCACTACATTCGGTAATTTCATTCTGAAAGCAAAGCCTGCCAACGGAGCAAAAGATCCATACGATAAGCCGTTCTATCACAAATTTGCTTCTATCCTGCATGTGCTGATACGAAAAAAAGCATTGACACTAAGTGCCGTTATTGCTCTTTTTGTAGCCTCCTTAGTGATAATGGGAATGATGCCTCAAAACTTCTTTCCTTCTCTCGATAAACCTTATTATCGGGCAGACGTCTTCTACCCCGACGGTTACAGTATCAATGAAGTAGCCAAAGAGATGGAAGCGGTTGAAGCACATCTGTTGGCACAACCGGAAGTGGATAAAGTATCCATCACTTTCGGAAGTACCCCGCTGCGTTACTACTTAGCATCTACTTCCGTAGGACCCAAACCTAACTTCTGCAATATACTGGTAGAACTTAAAGACAGCAAATACACCAAAGAGCAGGAAGAGAATTTCGATGCATACATGAAGGCAAACTATCCGAATGCCATCACCCGCACCAGCCTCTTCAAACTATCACCGGCTGTGGATGCCGCCATTGAAATTGGTTTTATCGGCAATAACGTCGATACGTTGGTGATGCTCACCAATAAAGCACTGGAAATAATGCACCGTAATCCCGATCTGATCAATATACGTAACTCCTGGGGGAATAAGATTCCGGTATGGAAACCGATATATAGCCAGGAACGTGCCCAACCACTCGGTGTATCCCGCCAGGGAATGGCACAAAGTATCCAGATCGGTACAAACGGCATGCCCTTAGGAGAATACCGCAAAGGCGATCAGGTACTTCCCATATTGCTGAAAGGAAATACGGTGGACTCATTCAAAATCAATGATCTCCGCACGTTGCCCGTGTTTGGTACAGGTACAGAAACCACCAGCCTCGAACAGGTAGTATCGGAGTTTGATTTCCAATATCGCTTCTCGAATGTAAAAGATTACAATCGCCAGATGGTGATGATGGCACAGTGCGATCCACGTCGCGGAATGAACGCCATTGCCGCTTTCAACCAGGTATGGTCTCAGGTGCAAAAGGAAATACAAGTGCCGGAGGGGTATACGATGAAGTATTTCGGCGAACAAGAGAGTCAGGTAGAATCCAACGAAGCACTGGCAGCAAACATGCCGTTGACATTCTTCCTGATGTTTACCGTATTACTGCTGCTGTTCAAAACCTATCGTAAACCAATTGTTATTCTGCTGATGTTGCCGCTCATCTTTATCGGTATCGTATTAGGCTTACTCGTATTGGGCAAATCGTTCGACTTCTTTGCTGTTCTCGGTCTGTTAGGGTTGATTGGTATGAATATCAAAAATGCAATTGTGTTAGTAGATCAGATAGACATTGAAGCAAAATCGGGTAAAACCCCTCTTGACGCTGTAGTCAGTGCTACAGTAAGCCGTATTGTTCCGGTGGCAATGGCTTCGGGAACCACAATATTAGGTATGCTCCCGCTGTTGTTTGACGCTATGTTTGGCGGTATGGCAGCAACCATTATGGGGGGATTACTGGTAGCATCGGCACTGACACTGTTTGTACTACCGGTAGCTTATTGCACGATACTGAAAATAAAAGGATAAGATTGGTGAAATAGGATTAACTTTGTATCCGCAAAGTTGCCGGACGCACATAGTGCATCATCATCATTAAAACGATTAAAATAATGACAATGAAAACTCAGATAATACTATTCGCATGGTTGTGCTCCGGATTAAACCTCCTGGCACAACCGGCACAACTCACCCGTGAAGCCTATCGTGACCGGGTGGAGAACTACAGTCAGGTACTAAAACAACAGAAGCTGAAAAGTATGGCAAGTACCGAAGGACGCAAAATCGCCTTCACCGGATTTCTGCCACAGATAGATATCACCGGAGAAGGTACATTGAATCTCAAAGAAATGGATGCCTGGAACGGCCCTGCCGGACAATATCGTAACCATACCTATCAGGGGGCGTTTGTTGTGGCTCAGCCTCTCTATACCGGTGGTTCCCTGCAAGCCCGGAACAAGGTAGCCCAGGCAGATGAGAAGTTAGACCGGCTCAGTACGGAGCTCACCCTCGATCAGATTCATTATCAAAGTGATGCAGTATACTGGAATGCTTCTGCCGCCCATGCCATGCTCCTGTCCGCCAAACAATATGAGGACATTGTGCAGCAACAATTCAACATTATTCAAGACCGTTTCGACGACGGAATGATAAGCCGTACAGATCTGCTGATGATTTCTACCCGCAAAAAAGAAGCGGAACTGCAATACATCAAAGCACGCCAAAACTATACGTTGGCTTTACAAAAACTAAATATACTGATGGGAGAAAGTCCCAATACTCCTGTAGACAGTCTGTATGAAATTGGAATACCTTGCGAAGCGGTTACACTCCTTAGCCTGGACGATGTACTGCAACGCCGTTCCGATTACGCCAGTACGGAAATCAACATAGAAAAAAGCGAAGCACAACGAAAGGCCGCCCTTAGCCAGTACAACCCGCAAGTGAACATGTTCCTATCCGGAGGATGGGCTACTGCATCTCCCAACATGGGCTATGACGTTGCTTTCACTCCGATCTTGGGATTAAACGTGAACATTCCTGTTTTCCGCTGGGGCGCACGCTTCAAAACCAACCGCCAGCAGAAAGCATACATTGGAATTCAGAAATTACAGCAAAGTTATGTGACAGATAATATCAGCGAAGAACTCTCAGCCGCTCTTACCAAACTAACGGAAACGGAACATCAAGTGACTACTGCACAAGAAACAATGGATTTGGCAGAAGAAAATCTCAGTCTGGCCACCTTCTCTTATAATGAAGGGAAAGCGAGTATGGTAGATGTTCTTTCGGCCCAGCTTTCATGGACGCAGGCACACTCAAATCTTATTAATGCACACCTTGCCGCTAAAATGGCAGTAGCCGAATACCAGAAGGTGATAAGCTATTAAGGTACTTCCCGCACGGGAAGTACGCCGGGTGATGGCTAATTGTAACGCAGATAAAAAAATTCTGTGCAAGTTCGATTCATTTCTGTACGGTTTTAAATGTATTTCACCACAGAGTAACACAGAGTTTAAATCTTTATTGAAACGCAAATTAACGCAGATTTTCGCAAAGGGAAACAAATCTAAGATAAAGAAATACAGTCTTTTTAATCTGTGTTTATATGTGTTAATCCGCGTTTCATCAGATAAATAGTACTCTGTGTTACTCTGTGGTGAGTTCTGCTCATATCCGATCTGTTTTGAACTTAATGGTGTTTGTCATTGTCATCAGTCTCTTTCTCCGGTATTGACAAAGCCCTCTCTCGTAGAGTAACGTATAAAGCCTCGGTGTGTAACGTTGTTTTAGATGTACATGTAAAGCGGTACGACATGTGCATGTGGGACAGCACGACATGTGCATCTCATGCTGCTTTACATGTACATGTAAAACAATACTGCTCACCGGAGAAAGGAACGTTCCTTTCCAAGAAAGACAAAGTACAATACCGGGCAAGGATAACAATGCCGTCTATGGGCACTTCCGCCATCGAAAAGACAGGGCCATCATCTTCGTTACTGTACGAATATGAATCTATTTACGATTAGACGACGATGTACGATTGAAGTTGCTTTTTTAAAAGCCTGTTTCAGCCCTATTAGAGACAGAGTAAGCCCAATCGTACATCGTCAATCGTCTAATCGTAAATTTATTCATTCCTGTACGGTTTTAAATATATCTCAAGTCCTGCCCTCAGAACAAACAAATATTTCCTCTTTTCTCTTTCATTATTACCCAATTAATTTCTAACTTTGCCCCCGCATCGGTTCATCTTCTCCATGCATTCGGAGAAGATGATTAAAAGGGAATCAGGTGAGAATCCTGAACAGTCCCGTTGCTGTATGTTTCATTCAAACGTAGTAAACACATACTTCATGCCACTGAAAGACTTCAAGTCGATTGGGAAGGCGTTTACTTACGGAAACGAGTCAGAAGACCTGCCATGCATATTTACTCAATAGCTTTCGAGGACAAGCTGTGAGGACGGAAACGTTGTAGCTCTTTGACAAAGAGTGGCTACAACTTCTCTATCATCATACATATTTGGACCTTTTTACAGCTATTTGATAATAACAATGAATAATAATTATCAAATTAGTTAACGCATGGGAAATAAGGCGAAGTGGATTACTGTCACTTTTCTGTTATTGACTACTTTAGTATATGCTCAACGCAACAAAGTAGATACATTGCATACTTATTGGATAGATGAGGTGACAGTCACCTCATCCAAAAAGTTGTCGAAAGAAATTATCCCCGTACAAATTATGGAAGGGGCACAGCTGGAAAAGCTAAGCGTCCATTCCGTAGCAGATGCCATACGTTACTTCTCCGGCATACAAATTAAAGACTTCGGGGGTATCGGCGGGTTGAAAACAGTCAACATACGCAGTATGGGAACCAACCACGTGGGAGTATTTTATGACGGTATCGAACTGGGCAATGCACAAAACGGACAAGTGGACCTCGGACGGTTCTCACTCGATAATATGGAAGCTATTTCCATCTACAACGGACAGCGCAGTGCTATCTTCCAATCAGCTAAAGATTTTGGTTCGTCGGGTTCTATTTACCTGCAAAGCCGTACTCCCAAGTTTGAAGATTCCAAACGTTATATTATACGAGGTAGCTTCAAAACCGGTTCTTTTGGTGTTGTCAATCCGTCGATGCTTTGGGAACAGAATATCAACGACCGCCTTTCCAGTTCATTCAGTACCGAATACATGTTTACCACCGGACATTATAAATACCGTTACAAAACTACGGGAGGATATGACACTACGGCCGTACGCAAGAACGGAGATGTGAATTCTATCCGCATAGAAGGCGGGCTATATGGCAAAATAACCAATGGAGAGTGGAAAAGTAAAGCCTACTTTTATAAATCAGAACGAGGACTTCCCGGAGCAATGGTTCGTAACAAACTGTTTCACGAAGACCGCCAATGGGATACGAATCTATTTGTACAGTCGTCTGTCAGAAAACATTTTTCAGACAAGTCTAGTCTGCTGATAAACGGAAAGTATGCCTATGACTATCTGCACTACCTTGCCGACCCGAATAAAGACGAAACCCTGATGTATGTTGAAAATCACTACCGGCAGCAGGAAGTTTACTTCTCGGGCGCCAACCTCTACTCATTCAATAAACACTGGAGTGTATCTATGGCATTGGATTATCAGTGGAACAAACTGAATGCCGATTTATACAAATTCCCCTATCCCACCCGCCATACCACGCTGGTATCGGTGGCAAGTGCGCTCGACTTTAAACAATTCAAGCTGCAAGCCAGTGTACTGGGAACATTCGTCGTAGATCATGTACGCATAGATACGATGTCTATGGAGAACAAAAAGCAGATTACCCCTACTTTGGTGGCTTCTTACAAACCGTTTCGTAAAGTGAACTTCCACCTGCGTGGTTTCTACAAGAATATTTTCCGTATGCCTACTCTAAACGATTTATACTATACATTTATCGGCAATATCAAGTTGAAGCCGGAATTTACCACCCAGTATAACTTGGGATTCACCTATGCACCTGTCATCAAAGGGAAATGGCTGAAAAACATTGAGATACAAACAGACGCCTATTACAACGAAGTAGAAAATAAAATTGTAGCAATGCCCACCTCCAACCAGTTCCGCTGGACGATGATGAACCTTGGGATGGTAGAAATACGGGGAGTAGACGTAGCCATACAAAGTAACTGGAAACTACCAAAGGAAATATCCATTGATGCCCGGCTCACTTATACCTACCAAAAGGCACAGGATTTCACCAATAATACAAGTGGTTACTACGGAGATCAGATACCCTACATCCCCTGGCATAGCGGTTCAATGATTGTAAATGCCAACTGGCGGGAGTGGGATCTCAACTACAGTTTCATATATACAGGAGAACGGTATGATCAGCCGGCCAATATTCCTGAGAATTATGCACCGGAATGGTATACAAACGACCTGTCAATTTCCCGTACTTTCAAGATAAAGAATCTGAACTACCGACTGACCGCAGAGGTCAATAACCTCTTCAACCAGCAGTTTGAAGTAGTAAAGGGCTACCCCATGCCGGGAACCAATTATAAATTTATTCTTACTATTCATATCTAAATAAACCTAATGAAAAAGTTATCATTTCTTACCCTCTTACTCACCGGTTGCCTACTGATCTTTTCGTGCACAGGCGACGATGAAGTACTTATACATTCTACCGGAACACAAGTACAGCCTCCTACTCATCCGGAGTTCATTACAGGCTTCTATCTACTAAATGAAGGAAATATGGGAAGTAATAAATGTACCCTGGACTTCTTTGACTATACCACCGGATATTATCATAAAAACATCTATGCCGAGACCAATCCGTCTGTTGTGATGGAGCTGGGAGATGTAGGCAATGATATTCAGATTTACGGTGATAAACTGTATGCCGTTATCAATTGCTCGCACTTCATTGAAGTAATGGATAAAAACAATGCCCGCCATTTGGGCACTATTGATATCCCCAACTGCCGTTACATAACCTTTCACGAGGGATACGCCTATGTCAGCTCCTATGCCGGCCCCGTACAGATAGATCCCAATGCCCGCCTGGGATACGTAGCCAAAGTAGACACAGCCACTCTGCAAATAGTAGACCAATGCCTGGTAGGATATCAGCCGGAAGAGATGGTGGTTACAAGCAACAAACTCTATGTAGCCAATTCCGGTGGATACCGTTTTCCTAATTATGACCGCACCGTTTCGGTCATCGACCTGACCACTTTCACCGAGCTTTACAAAATAGATGTTGCCATCAATCTGCACCGGCTCAAAGCAGACCGTTATGGCTACCTCTATGTAAGTTCACGGGGTGACTATTACACCATCCCATCCGACCTCTATGTAATAGACAGCCGTACAGATAAAGTAGTAGACAAACTGGGTATTGCAGCATCCGAATTATGCATTGATGATGATAATCTCTATCTCTACAGTACCGAATACAGCTATGTCAGCCAACAAGAATGGGAGATTACCTATGCTCTGATTGATACCCGTACCCGAAAAGTTGTTACCCGGAACTTTATCACAGACGGAACAGAAAAATCAATAAAGAAACCTTATGGTATAGCCGTTAATCCGGAGACGAAAGAGTTTTTTGTTACAGATGCCAAAGACTATGTATCCCCGGGTACACTCTATTGCTTCACCCCGGAAGGAAAGAAGAAATGGTCAGTGACCACAGGTGATATTCCTGCACACTTTGTATTTGTGCATAAATAATAAGCACAGCATCATCTATGATATGAAAGTTCAACAATTACTAAACATCTATTTATATGACCCACTTCAAGTTACATTCTTATCTGGCAACAAGCCTCTTTTCCGGTTGCTGTCTATGGTTTGCTGCGTGCTCAGAAACCTCCGATCCTCCTGTCGAAATAACCGATCCTATCGAAGTACCCTCCGATGATGGCAAGATCGTTATTGAAATTCCTGCCGGAGGATTTCAGATCCCCCGCTGCAAAGTACTCTCCATCGCTCCTGTTCTGACAGGAGAAGAAACCTACGAAATGCAATGGAGCATAGGAGATTCCGTTATCTCTTCTCAAAAAGAGCTGGAATTTATAGCACTCAATCCGGGACAGTATTCTATCACATTACAAGCTACAAACAGCGAACAAAAAAAGAGTACACTGGACTTTACTGTCACCGTAAAGCAAGAAGAAAAAAACTACTCTCCCTATATCACTTCCATACCGGAATATAAGCCGGCACCGGGACAATTCGTCAACGAACTTCCCAAATACGAAGAAGGAGATACTCAAAGGGCTATCAACCAAAAAGTACTCGAAGCCATCGGATACAACACCCGTGGAATGATTACTTTGGGCGGTTATGGCGGTTATGTAATCTGTGGCTTCGATCACACCATTGTAAATGTACCGGGCCAGTATGATCTCAAAATTCTTGGTAATGCTTTTCATGCTAATGCTAACCCTAACCCGGAAGCACCGGAAGAAGGCGGAAGCTGTGAGCCGGGTATTGTCATGGTGGCATACGACCGTAATAAAAACGGCATTGCCGATGACGATGAATGGTATGAACTGGCAGGAAGTGAATATACCAAAGAAACCACTCTCAAAAATTATCAGATTACCTATTATCGTCCGGACGAATATCACGAACCGGTAGAAGCACCCGAAGACGAACAATCCTGGAATACAGATGCGGAATATATCGCATGGCAAGATAACCGGAATACGCAGGGCTTTATGCCTAAAAACATATACCATCGGCAGGATTATTATCCGAAATGGCTGGAAGAAGATGAACTCTCTTTCAAAGGTACACTGCTGCCCAATAATGCAAAAGACGAAAGCGGTGAAGGTAAGTACTGGGTGCTTTACGCTTATCCATGGGGATATGCCGATAACGGACTTAATGTAGATGAAACCTCCAACTTCAACATCGAATGGGCCGTAGATGCCGAAGGCAATCCGGTACATCTGCCAGGTATTGATTTTGTGAAGATTTATACCGGAGTCAACCAATACTGTGGCTGGCTGGGAGAAACATCTACCGAAGTAATGGGAATTAATGACTTACATCTATTAAATAACTAATCATTCAAAACAATTATGAGAAAACTATTATCGCTATTAGGATTAATGTACTTTGTCTGCATTGGGTTGCAGGCACAACAAACTATGTTCGTGCAAGGAGTACCCCGGCAAGTTTCGACTCTCCCGAAAGCACTGAAAAGTACCGGTATCTCAATCGATGCTTCAAAAATCAAGTATTATGTAGGCGAAGGAAGCAAAACCTCCGTACTCGTGATACGATGGAACGACGGTAGAGGTGCCGAAAACCTTGTTTGGGGATACAAATGGGAAGATGCTGCAAAAGCTACCGGTGACGCTATGCTAAGAGCTATAGCCAAAGCCGACCCACGTTTCTATATGCTGGTTTACGGTGATACACAATACGGATCTGCCATAGGTGGATTTGGATTCGACCTGAATGGCAATAGAAACATTGGCTTGAAAAAAGGCGATGAAGAAAAAAAAGCAGATGAAGAGGGATTAATACACACCTCAGCCTATGACTTTGACGACTATACCGCCATAGATGCTACTGACCACTGGGCCTCAGGATGGTATAGCGGATATTGGAGCTACTATACAGCCGGTAATCTTACAGAAGAGCCGGATTATAGCAGTGTAGGAGCCTCCAGCCGTATATTGACCGACGGCTCTCTCGACTTATGGTCATTTTCTTCTTTCTCCGGTTCGGGCGAAGCAGCCGAAATAAACTATTACTTCTATGTTCCCACTCCGGAAACAGGTATCTATCTTCCGGATGAGATTACGCTTCCTATTTCAGACGGTGGTATACTGCCTACTATTCTGGGCTGTAATGGTGAAACAGCCGGTACCATGCTGTGGACCATCCAGGATAAAGAGTCTCAAAAAGATAATACCATTATCAAAACGATACGCAGTACTAAAGATGCTTTCAATGGTGCAGTCACTTTTGCCGGCAATAAAACCGGAGATGCCTATGTTTACTTTAAAACAAAGATAGGAAACAGTGCAAACTATTTTCAATCTAACACCTGCAAGATTACAGTAACAGCACCCGAAAAGCCTATCACAAAAATTGCATTCCAACAGGCAGAAATGGAGTCAGGAATCAAGCAAACGGTGGAAAACCCATTGACTCTTACTCCTTCCAATGCGACTTACACCGCTCTCACTTACACCAGCAGCAATAAAGAAGTGGCATCCGTCAGCACAGCCGGAAAAATCACGACTACTGCTACCGAAGGAGAAGCAATCATCACTGCCACCAGTGTATACGATGAAAACGTAACAGCTTCATTTAAGCTGACCGTGAAATGCCAGAAAGCAGTAGAGAAGATTGAACTTGGTGGTGAAAACAAAGTAATTGAAATAGAATTCAAAGACATCTATTGCCCGGTTCCTGTTATCACCCCTGCCGATGCTGACTATACCGACGTTACTTACCAGATTGCAGATCCTGACATCGCCAGCTTCTATCAGGCTAATATCATTGCGAAAAAGGTAGGAGAAACTACCATGACTGTAACCGCCAAAGACGGAAAAGGAGCAAGCACTACCGTAAAACTAATTGTGAAAGAACGTGACCACTCTCCTTATGCCGGATATCAGGATGGTACATTTATCCTGAATGAAGCCTGGTTCGGACACGAAAACGGTGATATGAATTTCCTTACCGAAGACAAAGAACTGATGTATCGTGTATACGACCGCGAGAATCCGGGAGAGGCCTTTGGTGCCACTTCTTGCTACGGCATGATTTATGCTGATAAGTTTTTTGTTATCTCTAAACAACCGAAAGACGGAGGAGACAGTACTCCCGGCGGTGGCCGACTGGTAGTGATGAACGCCAAGACATTAAAGAAGATCGCCGGATTCGATGTTATCGGCGGTGGTGACGGACGTGCCATAGTAGGCGTAAACCCTGATAAAGTCTATATCAGTACTACTGCCGGTGTAGTTGTATTTGATGTTAAAAACCTCAAAGTAGGCGATATCATTGAAGGAACACAAGGTGCAAGCTTATACAGCGGACAGACCGGAGATATGGTAAAAGCCGGCAAATATGTATTTGCCATCCAGCAAAGTAAAGGTACAAACATTATTGATACAGAAACCGACAAACTGGTAAAATGTATTGAAAACAGTAAGATACAAGGCATTACACAAGGTGCCGACGGTAGTGTATGGCTGGGATCAACCAATACATTGGAACGTCTGAATCCGGAAACTCTGACTATAGAAGAAACCCTGCAATTACCGACAGGCGCAGAAATCAGCTGCTCCTGGGGAGCATGGAGATCTACTCCATTCTGTGCAAGCCGCACGAAAAATATACTTTATTGGTCAGGAGGCAGTAGCGTTATGTATGGTGGAGCCGGATATTATCGTTACGAGATAGGTACGGATATCAGTACCATCAAGCCATTCTTCAGTGTAGCCGAACTCCCGGGAGCAACAGAAGGAAAACTTCAGACCTCTTATGGAACACCCCGCTATGACGACCGTACGGATGAATTAATCGTAATGACCACGCAAAAAGGTTCCGGAACGGATTATGAACACAACTGGATTCACATTGTGAACGGTACAACCGGAGAGTTGAAAAAGACAATCAAACTGAAACAATACTATTGGTTCCAGTCCATGCCTATCTTCCCGGACAAATATGCACCGGAAGTAAATGGCGTAGAAAGTACATTATCATTTACCACAAGTAGCGCACCTACCGTTATTGATCTGACGGATAAAGTGACCGATAAGGACAACCTAACATACAATATCAGTAAAACATTAAAAAGTGTGAGCAATGAAAGTATTGCTACTGCAACATTGGAAGGTAATACACTGACTGTAACTCCAAAAGCTATCGGTGAAACAACCATTACACTCACAATTGAGTCCAATGGCGTAGTTATAGAAAAGAATATCCATGTAGTAGTATCCGGTGGTACCGGCATTAACGATGTGGAAACCGGAAAAACAATCTACTGCAAAGACAACATGCTCAGCATTTACGGATACGAAGGATACAGATTTATCATGTACAACAGTAACGGACAGGCAATCGGTAGTTACGAAGTAAACAACGATCGCTACAACGCTCCGATAGACGTTGCCCATGGAATCTATCTGCTGAACGGACATACAGGAAAACAAACTGTCTCCGCAAAAATCATTGTTGAATAAAAGTTCCGGAATAAAGTAGAAAGGAGGTTTCACTTCCTTTTTACCCAATAGAATAAAGAGAAGCTGCTTCATTTGTTAGCAGCTTCTCTTTTTGTTATCCTGTTGAATCCATTTTTTCTGAGGCTTCAGGCATCGGATGAAAAAGGTATATAACTACATTCTGTGATAGATTTCATTGAACGGTACTCTCCCCCGTTCTCCCCAGATTCCTTTATTTCCATTTCGTATTCCACAAGGAATTATCATGTTTATTCCGGCACCATGAGGTAGTTTCAGTAACTTCTTGATTCGTCTGCTATCAAAGCCTTCCAAAGGACAAGTATCATATCCTTCATTTGCCATAGCAATCATAAATGTTTGCGCAGCAAGTGCACAGGATTTATGAACAACCACACGCATATCACTTTCAGAAACTTCCCGCATCATAGGGCGGAATAAGCTGATACTCTTAGCCAGTATTACTCTCAAAAAGCCCAAGATTCCCCAAAAACGGGCGTAAATGAAAGGCATTAGTTTTCCATAATATAATTCCCGGTCTTTGATACGTTTCTCCTGACGTTCTTTCGGACTATTTCGCATGATATTTCCTTTTTCAAATTCAAGAACGGACTTTGCACGCTTTTTATACAGATCCTGACGTGTAACGAAAACAACTATTTCTGAAGCCGTAGCAGTAGCTGACTGCCCAAGACAGGCTTTTGAAATGTCCGCTAACAATTCGGGGTTCGTTATTTGGTAGAACTCCCACAATTGCATATTCGAGCTATTGGGAGCTAAAGTTGCTAATTGCAGACAGTGTTTCACCGTTTCCGGTTTTATTGGTTTTTCTTTATCAAAAACTCGTACGGAACGACGGAAGTTCAAGACCTCTTCTAAATTCATTTTATGCTCTATTTATTAAATTAGTTTCACTCAATTGTTACATAACAACTCTTACTATTATTGATAGTATCAGATACATAATATCCCGTCCTCATGTTGATAAGTAATCATGCAGAAACAGGTACAAATAATGTGCCAATTAGCCGCGCTATACAAAAGAGTATCGGTACAACACATCCAATTGGCACATTGACATATTGGCACATCACTCCATTGTTTATCAAATATCCAACTACTGACTCACATTAATAACATAAATACAAGTCAACTGTATTTCATCCGACCAGATTATTAACATAAATTCTATTACATTGAAGCAGGCATAAAAGAGTAAAACTCTCTGCTTATTGCAAGAATGCCTCCCTAAAGTTGAGACAAAACTTTAGGGAGGCATTCTTAAACTTACTCACAAACCTCACACAGAGGTAAAGGATATCAGGCAAGGAATGAAATCAATACGCCTGCAGCTACAGCCGAACCGATAACTCCGGAAATATTACTTGCCATGCAATACTGCAACACGTGATTCTTTGAATCATACTTCAAAGCAATTTCATTCGCCACACGGCTTGCCATCGGCACAGCACTCAATCCTGTAGCACCAATCAACGGATTGATCTTTTTCTTAGAGAAGAGGTTGAACAACTTCACCAAACAGATACCACCGGTAATACTCAGGGCAAAGGCAAGGAAACCACCGACTACAATACCGATAGTAGTCCAGTTCAGGAAAGCTTCGGCAGTCATGGTAGCCCCTACGGAAAGTCCCAGGAAAATGGTTGCAGCATTCATAATGCTGTTGGAAGCAGCATCAAACAAACGGAAGGTATTGCTGCCTATTTCCTTTACAAGGTTACCAAACATCAACATACCAATCAATGGCACAGCACTGGGCACAAAGAAGGCGACAACTGTAGTCACTGCAATCGGGAAGATAATTTTCAATACCCGCAGATTTTTAATTTCCGTCTTTGAAGGATACTTCTTCTCCTCCTCTTTCATATTGATACTCAGCTCTTTTTTAGAACATAGCAAGCGAACTACCATCGGAATAATCACCGGAACCAATGCCATGTAAGAGTAAGCGGCAATAGCAATCGGACCTAACAGATGAGGAGCCAGTTTAATGGTGGTAAAGATAGCCGTAGGACCATCAGCCCCTCCGATAATGCCCAATGAAGCCGCTTCCTGGGGAGTAAAACCGATCAGGATAGCTACCAGCAACACAGTGAAAATGCCCAACTGAGCAGCTGCCCCGAATATAGAAAGATGCAGATTACGCAACATCGGTCCGAAGTCAGTCAACGCACCCACTCCCATAAATATAATAGGTGGCAGGAATCCCGTCTTTATCAACATATAATAGATGAAGTTCATAAGTCCTAACTCATGGGCAATGTCATGCAAAGGCATTTCCCAAATACTCTTCATCACACCATTCACCATCACCATACCGTTCTCATCGGCCTGAATAACCCCCATATCACCTCCCGGGAAGTTGGCAAGCAGTACACCGAAAGCGATAGGCACCAATAACAATGGTTCGTATTGTTTCTTAATACCCAGATAGAGCAGAACGAAAGCGATGGCGTACATTATCAGAAACTGCGGTTCGGCAATGATATTGCTGAAAGCAGTCATATCATATAAGTTTTCAAATATCTCGTTCATTATCCTATCTTCATTAATATGTCATCTTCAGAAACTGTATCTCCCGGATTACTGCAAATAGCCGTCACTGTACCACCAAACTCGGCGCGAATGGCATTATACGTCTTCATAGCTTCCACATAGCAGAGTACATCTCCTTCTTTTACAGTATCCCCAACTTTCAATGCTGTCTCCTGTGCATTCTTTACAAGGAAGAATTTACCTTCCAACGGAGAAAGTACCTCTCTACCCTCACCTACTGCGGCGGCAGGGGTAGCAGGAAGTTCGGTATCACCATAAGCCACAGTAACGCGATAAGCCTGTCCGTCTACCTGCACAGTAAGTGTCTTGGGTTTCGCATCTTCCTGTGGCGACTTATCTCGTTCTGCACGACGTTTGGCCACATCTGCAAGGAAATCTTCTTTCGCTTTACCACTCTTATAAGCCTCGTACTGTGCAGGGTGCATGGCGTATTCAAAGAGCTCTTCGTCATCTTCACCTGTTTCCCATTTATTCTCTTTCATCAACTTGCGATACTTATCAAGGTCATCCGGATAATTATCCTGCGGATCGCCTTCAAAGAATTTACGACCTTCACGCTCTGCTTTCTCTATAATCTCAGGAGCCAATTTACCCGGCAAACGTCCAGCCTTGCCAAGTATCATATCCCAAATGTCATCAGCAATCATACCCCAGCGCTCTTTACCTTTCTCCATAGCTATCACATTCATCATAGCTAAATTCTTAACATATTGGCTGAACGGAGTCACTAAAGGAGGATAACCGACACGCGGCCATACATAAGCTACTTCGTTGAAAAGCTTAATCAACAACTGATCCTGCGTCATGAAAGGCAAATTGTGTTTAGCTTTATATTTATTGATAGATTCCAGATTCGTTTCGAGATCGGCCATAAGGCTTCCCATCATACCACCCGGAAGCCCCGGAGCGATAAGCAGAGAGTTCATCAGACGATTCTTCGGACTGATGTAAAGTCCAAGAAAATCATCCATAAATTCCTGAATCATGCCACGTACTTTCATGTACGCCTCCATATTTATTTCAGGTACCTTGAAACCGGCATCTTTCAGCATAGCCTGTACACTAAGCAAATCGGCATGACCGGTACCCCAGGAAAGTGGTTCCATACCCACATCAATATAATCGCAGCCTGCCTCGCAAACTTCAAGAATGCTTGCCATATTAAAACCGGGTCCTGCATGACTATGATACTGCACAGGAATATCAGGATATGCAGCTTTTATATTGGCCACAATCTTTCCTAAAGAGACAGGACGTCCGATACCTGCCATATCTTTGATACAGATCTCATCTGCTCCCAGCTTTATCAGCTCCAAAGCCATATTAGTATAATACTCTACCGTATGGATGGGCGAGTGAGTAATACAAAGTGAACATTGTGAAATCATTCCGGCATCATGGGCATAGGTGATTGAAGGAGCAATATTACGAACATCATTTAATCCGCAGAAAGTACGGGTAATATCTGTTCCCTGTGTTTTTTTCACTTTATAGAAGAGTTTGCGCACATCGGCAGGAACGGGGCTCATACGAAGTCCGTTTAGGGCACGGTCGAGCATATGGGTTTGAATACCGGCTTCATGGAAAGGCTTCGTCCATTCGCGGACAGCACGGTTGGGATTTTCACCAAACAACAGATTCACTTGTTCAAAACCACCACCATTGGTTTCAACACGGGCAAAACATCCCATTTCAATAATAGCAGGAGCTACTTTAACAAGCTGGTCTACACGAGGTACATATTTTCCGGCACTCTGCCACATATCTCTGAAAACCAGACTAAACTTGATTTCTCTTTTCATATTCTTTTAGTTGTGTCTTGATAATTTGTCAATTAAATAACGTGCCGGTGTATTACAGCCCTCATATAGCGCAGCCAATCGATACTATTGGCAAATTGGCACATTAATCTATTATTTATAATTTCTCTACCTTTGTCACTTTGCCCTTCCCCTGGGTTACTACATTAACAGCCGCAGTAATTGCAGCTAAGATATTCCCAGGAATAGGCACAGGAGCTTGCGAAGAAGTCTGTTTGACAGACACTACCTCTTCGGGAGCATATTTATTGACGAGTGAGATCAGTAATTTACCAAGATAAATGACGATAAGTAAAATAACGAACACGGTAGCCATACCAACTACCATCAGCAGAAACGCTGTCTCTAAGTTTTCCATATAATAAATTATTAGTTATTTAATCGGTTTCAAAAAAAATCGCTCGAAATTACCAATAAAAGAAGAAAAAATAAAGGCAGGAAAGAATAAAAAAAGCTAAATCGGAAGATCAGAGAAGGAAAAACAAGGAATAATAAGGCTTGCAATAGTGGACTATGACAATTTACGGTTCTGCTCACCAATCCGGATAAAACGCAGATTAACGCGAATTAGCACAGATTAAAGTGCTGATGTTCTTTTGCACCTGTGTTTTTGCGTTAATCTGCGTTAATCCGCGTTTCAACTAGAAAAATAGTACTCTGTGAAACTCTATGTCACTCTGTGGTGAACTCTGAACTCAGAACTCGCTGGTAAAGTGGAACTTTATCTTCTTAAAGTCCATCTGTGCCATTTGCAATACATAGTTGGAGTCTGCCAGGAATACGTCCCTACCCTCACGGTCTTTTGCCATGAACTGATATTTACGTTTCTTGAATGCTTCCAGCTCTTCGGCATCTTCACTTTCAATCCAACAAGCTTTGTATAGGCTTATCGGTTCCCAACGACAAGAAGCATTATATTCATTCAGTAAACGATACTGGATCACCTCAAACTGAAGTTGACCTACCGTACCAATAATCTTCCGCCCATTAAACTGATTGACGAACAACTGTGCCACACCCTCGTCCATCAACTGATCAACTCCCTTGGCCAGTTGTTTCTGCTTCATAGGATCGGCATTCTCAATATACTTAAACATTTCGGGCGAGAAACTCGGCAAACCACGGAAGTGCAATTGCTCACCTTCTGTCAGCGTATCACCAATTTTAAAAGTACCATTGTCCGGCAAACCAATAATGTCACCTGCATACGCCTCATCAATTGTAGTCTTGCGCTGGGCCATAAACTGTGTAGGCGACGAAAAACGCATCGTTTTACCATGACGCACATGCAGATAAGGAGCATTACGGGTAAACTTACCCGAACAGATCTTACAGAAAGCAATACACGAACGATGGTTCGGGTCAATATTAGCGGTAATCTTAAAGACAAATCCGGTAAATTTCGGTTCATCCGGTTCCACCTCACGCTCTTCTGCCTGTACAGGACGGGGACTGGGAGCTATCTCTACAAAACAGTTGAGTAGTTCCTGCACACCAAAGTTATTTAATGCCGAACCAAAGAATACAGGTGCACAATCTCCTGCCAGATAAGTCTCATTATCAAATTCAGGATAAACACCTTCAATCAGTTCCAGATCACCACGCAGTTTGTTTGCCAGTGTAGCACCAATCTGATTGTCCAGTTCTTCACTATTAAGATCTACTGCAATCTTCTCTGTCACCACCTGCTTGGAAGGCTGATAGAGATCTAACTTATTCTCATATATATTATATACACCTTTAAAACGGGCTCCCTGTTCGATAGGCCATGACAACGGGCGAACCTGAATCATCAGTTCTTCTTCCAGTTCGTCCAGCAGGTCAAACGGATCCTTACCCTCACGGTCCATCTTATTGACGAAGATGATAACAGGTGTCTTACGCATACGACACACCTCCATCAGCTTGCGGGTTTGTGTTTCCACACCTTTCGCACCGTCTACTACAATGATAACGCTATCTACAGCGGTCAACGTACGATACGTATCTTCGGCAAAATCCTGGTGACCCGGAGTATCGAGAATGTTAATTTTATAATCGCGGTAATCGAACTCCATCACAGAGGTAGTTACTGAAATACCACGCTGTTTTTCAATCTCCATCCAGTCCGATGTAGCCGTTTTCTTTATTTTATTACTCTTTACGGCACCTGCCACCTGTATCTGTCCACCAAAAAGCAATAACTTTTCAGTCAATGAGGTCTTACCGGCATCCGGATGTGCAATAATGGCGAATGTACGCCTTCTCTGTATTTCTGAATTATCTGCCATACAATAAATTAATCATTCAATAGTGCCATGCAACGCGCAAGGCTCTCTTCCCAATGGGGAATTTCAATATCAAAAGTGGTTTTAATCTTCGTTTTGTCAAGCACCGAATAGTGTGGGCGAGCCGCTTTCGTGGGATAGTCTGCCGTATGCAACGGACGCACCTTGCAAGTAGTGATACCTGCCAGACGATGAATTGTTTTTGTAAAATCATACCAGGAGCACACTCCTTCGTCACTAAAGTGATAAACACCACGCACTATACCTTTATTAATAACGGCATAGATGGCACGTGCCAGATCATTGGCATAGGTAGGTGTTCCCACCTGATCAAAAATCACACCCAATGCTTCGCGCTCACGCCCCAAGCGTATCATTGTCTTCACAAAGTTATTGCCATAAATAGAGTAGAGCCATGCCGTACGGATAATGACAGCTTTTTCACAACCATCCATCACCGCCTGTTCACCTGCCAGTTTGGTAGAGCCATATACAGAGGCCGGACAAGTTGGTTCTTCTTCTGTATAAGGAATATGGGCCGTTCCGTCAAAAACGTAATCTGTAGACACCTGTATGATAGCCGCACCCCGGCGTTGGGCAGCACGGGCAAGATATCCCGGTGCGATATGGTTCAATTTGTCACATAGCTCACGATTGTCTTCCGCATTGTCCACCGCAGTATAAGCAGCACAATTCACAATCAATTCGATTTCATTCTCTGCAACAAAAGCCTCAATCGCTTCTTCATTACAGATATCGAGTTCCTGTACATCCGTAAAGAAATAAGTGTGTTGTGTATTTTCCGCAGAAAGTACCTTCATTTCGTTACCTAACTGTCCGTTGGCTCCGGTTATCAATATATTCATAATCAATAATTTTTCAATGCGCTAATATGCCAATGTACCAATTACCATACGACGCGTCGTTACAGCACAGCCAATTAACACATTGGCATATTATTTAATTGGCACATTATTTTATTCTAATTCCAGTTCTCCTTTTTTATCCTTATCATAGTAGTTTGCCAACATCGAAAGAAAGCTACTGATAGACTCTATTGCCTTTGTAGTACCTTCGCTCAGCTCTTTCTTTTGCAAACGCAATAACATGACTCCATACAAGGCTTCAAAACAAGTTTCCAGTTCGGGCTCTTCCTTCTTACCGCTTTTACTGCGCAGTTCTACTATAAAAGGTAGCGCTTTGAAGTAAGCAGCATTATAAAACGGAAATTTCGGGGAAGCAAGCAGTGCGTTATGTAAATCTGTCAGGTTAATGATGATATTCTTATTAATTTGCAAATGGCCTTTCTCGAGGACATTTTCCTCACGCATCATAGTGATGAGATTGCCATACCATTCACACAATGCCGGACGGTCTTCTTCCGGATAACGGGCAATAATGTTTTGTTCTACCCGGTCAAGGTCACAACCATTGGCACGAATCAGATCTTCTACTTGCCACATATATATAAGGTATTCGGCAATATTCTTTTCTTTCAGTTGCTGTGCTATTTTCATCTCTTCAATATCTCTGTCTTAAGTTCAATAAATTGATTCTCCCAGCAGGGTATAGATTAATCCCACTACGGATACCAGCATAACAATGCTGCCTATGATACGGTTCAGAATCCAGATACCGCGTAGATTGAACTTTTTACGCACTTTATTGACGAAAAAAGTAATTCCGAACCACCAAGCCAATGCACCTACGGCTATAGCCAGATATCCGGTAATTGTCTCAAATAGCAACACCCCGGGCTGCAAAAAAGCAAAACGGGCAAAAAGACCAATAAACAGGAAGATGATGAGTGGATTGGAAAGAGTGACGGCAAAAGCCGTGACGAAATTATGAAAATAAGAACCTTTGTTGGTAGACGCCGGACGAATGGATTTGACCGGATTGCTACGAAATGTATAAATTCCAAAAAGAAGCAACATAATGCTTCCCAATAATTGCAGATAGAAAATATTTTTATCAATATAGTCGAAGATAAAACTCATTCCGTACCCCGTCAGCAAGGCATAAGCAATATCGCTCAAAGAGGCTCCCAATCCGGTCACAAATCCATACCAACGCCCTTTATTCAAAGTGCGCTGAATACAAAGGACTCCAACCGGCCCCAACGGAGCAGAGACAATAACGCCGATAGCAAAGCCCTTTATCAGTATATCGAGAATTGTTTCTATCTGATTCATGTCGCAAATATCGCACTTTTTTATGAGACGGACATAGGTTATTAACGTTTTTTCGATTGAGTTTATGCGAGAAAAGTTGTTACGGGCTACAGATTTACAGCCAAACCACCTAAAGAAGCAAAAATGTCACGAACCGTAGAGAACATAATTCGATAACACAAAACCCGCTACAGTCGCATTTGAATCGATCGGCTCTACCCTAAAACGACCAGAACCGGAAAACACCTTTTTACAGCGTTTACAACATCGCTGTGAAAAAACCATGAACAAAACTTTTCACCGTAAATATATAAAAACACTACTATAATATAGTATAAATGGAGAAGCTAGTACTAAAAGGAAAAAGAAGAAGAAAGAAAAATGCGGGTTGCCTTCCATCCAATTACCGGTTGTATGAAAAAACAGCTCATAACTTCAAGATACCAATGAATTTGTTTATCTTTGCACCGTAAAGAAAACGAGACTAATCTTCGTATCCAGAAGAAGCTTCAATCGTTAAATCGTAAATCGTTAAATCGTAAATATAAAACATGATTCTTTTTTTCAGAACCCCTTCCAAGAGTGTGATTGCCGTAGAGAGCAACCAACCGCTCACCCCGGACGATAGTAAGAAACTCTGCTGGCTATTTGGAGAAGCCAAAGCGGAAAGTGAAGAAAACCTGAAAGGTTGTTTCGTTGGGCCACGCCGCGAAATGATCACTCCCTGGAGTACAAATGCTGTAGAAATTACCCAGAACATGGGCATTGAAGGCATCAATCGCATCGAAGAGTATTTCCCCGTGAAAGATGAAAATGCGGATCGTGACCCTATGTTACAACGCATGTACAAGGGATTGGATCAGGATGTGTTTACTACCAACCGCCAGCCGGAACCAATCATCCACATTGAGGACCTGGAAGTATACAACGAAAAAGAAGGCCTTGCCCTTTCCAAAGAAGAAATGGACTACCTGAAAAAGGTAGAAAACGATCTGGGACGTAAACTCACCGACTCAGAAGTCTTTGGTTTCGCACAGATCAACTCGGAACATTGCCGTCATAAAATCTTCGGCGGAACGTTCATCATCGACGGTGTAGAGCAGGAATCATCGCTCTTCCAGATGATAAAGAAAACTACACAGGAAAATCCAAACAAGATTATTTCAGCTTACAAAGACAACGTAGCATTCGCAGAAGGTCCGGTAGTAGAACAGTTTGCTCCGGCAGACCATTCCCAACCCGACTTCTTCCAGATAAAAGATATTAAAAGTGTGATCTCACTGAAAGCAGAAACACACAATTTTCCTACTACCGTAGAACCTTTCAATGGTGCATCCACCGGTACGGGTGGTGAAATACGCGACCGTATGGGTGGCGGTAAAGGTTCATTGCCGATTGCCGGAACAGCTGTTTACATGACTTCTTATCCCCGTACAGACGAAGAACGCAGTTGGGAAGATATCCTACCTGTACGCCAATGGTTGTATCAGACTCCGGAACAGATTCTGATCAAAGCCTCTAATGGTGCAAGTGACTTTGGTAATAAGTTCGGTCAACCACTGATCTGCGGTTCGGTATTGACTTTCGAACATAAAGAGAACAACGAGGTATATGGCTACGACAAGGTTATCATGCTTGCCGGTGGTGTAGGTTATGGCACACAGCGCGACTGCCTGAAAGGAAAGCCCGAAGCCGGTAACAAAGTAGTTGTCATCGGTGGTGACAATTACCGTATCGGACTCGGTGGCGGTTCTGTATCATCCGTTGATACAGGCCGTTATAGTAGCGGTATTGAGCTGAATGCCGTACAACGTGCCAATGCTGAAATGCAGAAACGTGCCAACAATGTGGTACGTGCCCTTTGTGAAGAAGATGAAAATCCGGTAGTTTCTATCCATGACCACGGTTCAGCCGGTCATGTCAACTGCCTTTCGGAACTTGTTGAAGAATGTGGCGGACTGATAGACATGAGTAAATTACCGATTGGTGACAAAACCCTGTCAGCCAAAGAAATCATAGCCAATGAATCACAAGAGCGTATGGGACTTCTCATCAAAGAAGAAGCCATAGAACATGTGCGCAAGATTGCCGAACGTGAACGTGCTCCGATGTATGTGGTAGGTGAAACAACCGGTGACCATCGCTTTGCTTTCCAACAGGCCGACGGCGTACGCCCGTTTGACTTGGCTGTAGAGCAGATGTTCGGTTCATCTCCCAAAACATACATGATAGACAGGACCGTAGAACGCCACTACGAAATGCCACAATATGAACTCTCCAAACTACACGAATACCTCACAAACGTATTGCAACTGGAAGCTGTGGCCTGCAAAGACTGGTTGACGAACAAGGTAGACCGTTCTGTAACGGGCAAAGTAGCCCGCCAGCAATGCCAGGGAGAAATTCAGTTGCCATTGAGCGACTGTGGTGTCGTAGCACTGGACTACCGTGGCGAAAAAGGCATCGCTACCTCTATCGGACATGCACCTCAGGCTGCACTCGCCGATCCTGCGGCCGGTTCTATCCTATCCGTCAGCGAAGCATTAACCAATCTGGTATGGGCACCCATGGCGGAAGGCATGGACAGCATCTCTCTGTCAGCCAATTGGATGTGGCCGTGTCGTTCTCAGGAAGGTGAAGACGCCCGTTTGTATACAGCCGTAAAAGCATTGAGTGATTTTTGCTGTGCGCTGCAAATCAACGTTCCTACCGGAAAAGACTCTCTGTCTATGACACAAAAATACCCCAATGGCGAGAAAGTAATTTCTCCGGGAACAGTGATTGTTTCTGCCGGCGGTGAAGTGTCTGACGTAAAGAAGGTGGTTTCTCCGGTACTGGTAAACAATGAAAAAACAACACTTTATCATATCGACTTCAGTTTTGACACACTGAAACTGGGCGGATCGGCTTTTGCACAGTCGCTTGGCAAAGTAGGTGACGAAGTGCCTTGTGTACAAGATGCCGAATACTTCCGCGATGCATTTATGGCTGTACAGGAACTTGTAAACAAAGGATTACTCCTTGCCGGACACGACATCTCTGCCGGTGGTCTTATCACTACCTTGCTTGAAATGTGTTTTGCCAACGTAGAAGGTGGTCTTGAAATTAACCTCGACAAGATAAAAGAGACCGATATAGTGAAAATTCTTTTCGCGGAAAATCCGGGTATCGTTATCCAAATTGCCGATAAGCACAAGGATGAAGTGAAAAAGATTCTCGAAGATGCAGGTGTAGGCTATATCAAATTAGGAAAACCAACTGACGAACGCCATATCCTGGTATCTAAAGGAGATGCCACTTACCAATTCGGTATCGACTATATGCGCGACGTATGGTATGCTTCTTCTTATCTGTTGGATCGCAAACAATCTATGAACGGTTGCGCCAAGAAACGTTTTGAAAATTACAAGATGCAACCGCTGGAGTTCGCATTCATGCCGGAATTTAAAGGAAAGTTGTCACAATACGGCATCACTCCGGACCGTCGCACACCAAGCGGTATCCGTGCTGCCATCATCCGTGAGAAAGGTACAAACGGTGAACGTGAAATGGCTTACTCACTCTATCTGGCAGGCTTCGACGTGAAAGATGTAACAATGACCGACCTTATCAGCGGACGCGAGACACTGGAAGATGTAAACATGATTGTTTACTGTGGCGGCTTCTCAAACTCGGATGTATTAGGCTCTGCCAAAGGCTGGGCAGGAGGCTTTCTGTTTAATCCGAAAGCCAAAGAGGCACTCGATAAATTCTATGCTCGCAAAGACACCCTGTCATTAGGTATCTGTAACGGTTGTCAGCTGATGATGGAATTGGGACTTATCAATCCGGAGCACAAAAAGCAAGGCAAGATGCTTCACAACGAATCTCATAAGTTTGAATCTACTTTCATTGGACTGACCATCCCTACTAATCGCAGTGTCATGTTTGGCTCATTAAGTGGTAGCAAACTGGGTATCTGGGTAGCCCACGGAGAAGGAAAATTCTCACTTCCTTACGAAGAGGATAAATACAACGTAGTAGCCAAATATTCTTATGATGAATATCCGGGTAACCCGAACGGTTCAGATTACTCAATAGCCGGATTGGCAAGCGAAGACGGACGTCATCTGGCAATGATGCCACATCTGGAACGTGCTGTCTTTCCTTGGCAAAACGCATACTACCCGGCAGACCGCGTAAACAGCGATCAGGTAACACCATGGATCGAAGCATTTGTCAACGCACGCAAGTGGGTGGAAAAGAACATGAAATAAACTTTTATATTACATTTACATGTCAGAGGCTGTCACTATACAAAGTGACAGCCTTTTTGTTTTCGTAATAACGAAAAAAGACAGCCCCATTTCTTTCTAATATCAGAACAGAAACATCTGCATATTCACATTATGCAACGTTTGAATACATTAGACAAGCAGACATCGCAAAGCGAATCGCTATCTTATGGAAATATTTTGTTATATCAAAAATACTTCTTAATTTTGTGTTTGAATCCCCCTCCCGAAAGCTTAGTTCTGTAACTCTAAATGTCTTACTAACATGAAAAAATGGCTTTTTCTCATATTACTGTTTCCGTTTACTTGCATAGCACAGACCTATAAATACATCGGAGTAGAAGATGGTCTGAGTAACAGACGAGTGTACGCTATCCAGAAAGACCGAAAAGGATATATGTGGTTTCTTACACACGATGGGATAGACCGTTACGATGGTAAAGAGTTTAAACATTACAAATTACAAGATGGAAAAGAAGAAGCAGGTTCTTTACTCAATCTGAACTGGTTATATCTTGATACGGATGGAATCCTTTGGGAAATAGGTAAAAAAGGACGTATCTTTCGTTACAACGCAATACACGACACCTTCATATTGGAATATAAACTTCCTATTGTAGAGAACAAAGACCTCCCTGCACCAGTCAGTCATAGTTTTATTGACGATAACCATAATATATGGCTATGCTGTGATAAGACAATCTATTTGTATAACACAAAATCACAAGAAGTATCTCAACTGAAAAACACCATAGAAGAGACCATCACAGATATTGCTCAAATAGACAAAACACACTTCTTTATCGCTACTGAAGAAGGGATACACTATGCTGAATTAAAAGGAGAAACAATTACTCATATTCACTGTGATAAACTGGACAACATCGACATTCAAATGAACAAGTTGTATTTCGCCCCCAAGGTGCGAAAACTATACATAGGAACTTTTCAACGTGGTATTTTTGTATATGATATGAATACCAAACAAACCAGTCAGCCCAAAGAAAGCCTCAGCGACATCAGTATAAACTCCATTAAACCCCTGAATAACAAAGAGCTTCTCATTGCCACGGACGGTGCCGGAGTATTCAAAATGAACATGGATTCATATCACACCACTCCATACGTCGTTGCCGACTACAACAAAAATAATGCTATGAATGGCAATAGTATCAATGATATCTATGTAGATGACGAAGAGCGTATCTGGCTGGCAAATTATCCCATAGGTATAACCGTACGCAATAACCGTTACTCAAGCTATAACTGGATAAAACATTCTATCGGAAACAAACAGTCGTTGGTCAATGACCAAGTAAATAGTATCATTGAAGATTCTGACGGCGACCTGTGGTTTGCTACTAATAACGGTATCAGTCTTTATTATTCTAAAACCGGACAATGGCATTCTTTTCTGAGTTCTTTTGATTCAGATCCTCAAAACAAAAACCATATATTCATTACTCTGTGCGAGGTGATTCCCGGGACAATCTGGGCCGGAGGATACAGCTCAGGAATCCACGAAATAAACAAAAGAAACTTGTCTGTAGAATACTTTTCTCCTTCTTCATTTGCCAATCTGAATATACGTTCGGATAAGTATATACGTACCATAATAAAAGACTCACAAGGAAGTATATGGTCGGGAGGATACTATAACCTCAAAAAGATTGATTTAAAAACAAAATCAATACAACCTTATCACGGTTTAAACTCCATTACGGCTATTTTAGAAAAAGACAGTATACAGATGTGGATAGGGACAGCTACAGGGCTATTTCTGCTGGATAAGAGATCAGGAAGTTTTGAACGCATCAAATTGCCAGTTGAATCAACTTATATTTATTCATTATTTCAAGCGCCCAACGGGAGTTTGTACATTGGAACCAGCGGGTCGGGATTACTGATATATGATCCTAAAACAAAGTCATTCACCCATTATTATACAGACAATTGCGCTCTCATATCAAATAATATATATACCATACTTTCTGATAATGAACAAGAAATCTTTATCAGTACAGAAAATGGATTAGTCAGCTTCAATCCACAAATGAAAACATTCCATAACTGGACAAAAGAGCAGGGCTTAATGACTATTCATTTCAATGCAGAATCAGGTATATTACGTAGTAACGACAAATTCATATTCGGAAGTTCGGACGGAGCTGTAGAATTTCATAAAAAAATGAAAATACCAAGAATATATTCATCAAAGATGGTCTTCAGCGATTTTAGTCTCTTTTACCAGACTCTGTATCCGGGAGACGAAAACTCCCCGTTAGAGAAAGATATAGATGAGACTCATACACTAAGATTAAAATATGATCAAAACATATTCTCTATCAAGGTATCGTCTATCAACTACGACTATCCGTCTAACATTCTCTATTCTCACAAAATGGAAGGCTTCTATGATGAATGGAGCCGTCCCGGAAAAGAAAATATCATTCGTTTTACCAACCTTAGTCCGGGAGAGTATACGTTGCGTGTACGAGCTGTTTCCAATGAAGATAAACGGATTGTATTGGAAGAACGTGAAATGAAAGTCATCATAGCACAACCTATCTGGCTTTCATTGTGGGCACTATTATTTTATACAATTCTCATAGGACTAATCAGTGCTATTGTAATTCGTGTCATCATTCTTAGAAAACAAAGAAAAGTGTCGGACGAAAAGATTCACTTCTTTATCAATACAGCACATGATATCCGTACCCCGCTCACTCTGATCAAAGCACCTTTGGAGGAGCTACGTGAGAAAGAACAACTCAGTAAAGACGGTATAGCAAATACAAATACGGCATTGCGTAACGTTAATGCTTTGTTACGACTGACCACCAATCTAATTAACTTTGAACGGGCTGACGTCTATTCTTCGGAACTATATATATCAGAATACGAGCTTAATACTTATATGGAGGAAACATTCAATGCATTCCGTCCATACGCTACAGTGAAGCATATCAACTTCACGTATGAAAGTAATTTCCGCTATCTGAATGTATGGTTTGATAAGGAAAAGATGGATTCAATACTGAAAAACATCATATCCAATGCCTTAAAATACACACCCGAGAGTGGTAGTGTACATATATTCGTCTGTGAAAATGAGGATACGTGGAGTGTAGAAGTAAAGGATACAGGTATAGGTATTCCGGCGAATGAACAGAAGAAGCTATTTAAGATTCATTTCCGGGGAAGCAATGCCATCAATTCTAAGGTGACAGGTAGTGGTATCGGATTAATGCTTGTGTGGAAACTCGTACACCTGCATAAAGGGAAAATACATCTGAATAGTATCGAGCACCAGGGTTCAATAATTAAAGTATCATTCCCTAAAGATAACAAGCAATTCAAAAAAGCACATCTGACGGTAAAAAGCAGGGAGAAGAAAGAAGATGAACAGTCTATCTATAGTAACAGCTCACCGGAAATCTACGAAAATGCCAAAAGCAAACCTAATGAAAATCATCAGCGCTTACTGATTGTTGAAGACAATGATGAGTTACGTAATTACCTGGGACATACTCTCTCAGAAGCATACACCATACAGATGTGTAGCAATGGTAAAGAAGCTCTTACTATTGTAAAAGAGTATAAACCGGAATTAATCATCTCAGACATTATGATGCCCGAGATGCGTGGAGACGAATTGTGCACAGCAATTAAAAATGATATCGAGACTTCACATATCCCTATCATTCTACTCACTGCACTGAACGATGAAAAGAACATCCTTGAGGGATTAAAGATCGGTGCTGATGAGTATGTAGTGAAACCCTTTAATATAGGTATACTAAAAGCAACAATCACAAACTTACTGACTAACCGTGCTTTGTTGCGTAATAAATATGCCAACCTCGAACTGAGTGACAATGAGGAAGAGGAAGAATGCATCAATTGCTCAAAAGATATAGACTGGAAATTCATTGCTACCGTGAAGAAAAGCGTGGAAGACAACATGGATAACCAAGCCTTCAACGTGGATGTGCTTTGCACATTATTGAACATGAGCCGTACAAGCTTTTACAATAAAATTAAAGCACTAACAGATCAGGCTCCGGCAGATTATATCCGCCTGATTCGATTGAAACGAGCTGCCCACCTATTAAAGACAGAGAAATATACAATTACTGAGGTAGCTGAAATGACTGGTTTTAATGATGCTAAATACTTCCGCGAAGTGTTCAAAAGGCACTTCAAAGTAAGTCCCAGCAGATATATGAAGGGAGAAGATAATAAAAATACCAAAGAAGAAGAGGAAGAATATTAATGCAGCAGAATGGAAAAGTATAAACATTCTGCCCACAATATTATACTTAAATAAAATGAATATTTATTTTGAAACATTCGGCATCTTTTTCAAAATAGGTGCTTTTACTATTGGTGGCGGTTACGCAATGGTTCCGCTTATAGAAAATGAAATCGTAACTAAACGAAAATGGATCACCCAGGATGATTTTATTAATCTGTTGGCTATCTCTCAATCAGCACCCGGTATCCTGGCTGTGAATATTTCTATATTTATAGGTTACAAACTAAAAGGAATTCCGGGAAGTATCATCACTGCACTGGGTACTATTCTACCCTCGTTTATCATCATTCTGGCTATTGCCCTGTTTTTCCACAACTTTCAGGACAATGTGATCGTAGAACGGATCTTCAAAGGAATCCGCCCCGCAGTAGTTGCTCTGATTGCTGCGCCTACATTCAGCATGGCAAAGTCAGCACGTATCAGCCGCTACAACATCTGGATTCCTGTGGTCTCCGCATTACTGATCTGGCTACTGGGCTTCTCTCCTATCTGGATTATCATCATAGCAGGAGTAGGCGGATTCTTGTGGGGGAAGCTTAAAAAGAGTGATTAGCGGATTAGTGATTAGTGATTAGTGCCGTGCGGCATTACAGCGCAGCCCACTTATCACTAATTACTAATCGCTTATCACTAATTACTAATCACTTATCACTAATCGTTTATCACTCATTTCATGATTTACTTACAACTTTTCTATACTTTCTTTAAAATTGGGCTTTTTGGCTTTGGAGGTGGATATGCAATGCTATCCATGATACAAGGAGAAGTAGTTACCCGTTACAATTGGGTTAGTTCACAAGAGTTTACCGACATTGTAGCTATCAGCCAAATGACTCCGGGACCTATTGGAATCAATGCAGCAACCTATGTAGGATTCACTTCAACAGGAAGTATATGGGGATCGGTTATAGCAACTTTTGCAGTAGTGTTGCCTTCATTCATTTTAATGCTGACCATCAGTAAATTCTTTCTAAAGTATCAGAAACATCCTGCTGTTGAATCGGTATTCAGTGGACTACGCCCAGCCGTAGTAGGATTACTGGCATCAGCAGCACTCGTACTGATGAATACGGAAAATTTCGGATCACCCACAAAAGACACTTATACATTTGTAATCAGTGTTATTATCTTTCTGATAGCTTTTATAGGGACAAAAAAATATAAGGCGAACCCCATATTAATGATTATAGCTTGCGGAATAGCAGGGTTGATACTTTATTGAATTGACAGTGGACAATTGACAATTGACAGTTACTATGCAGCGTGATACGCAGTCCACTGTCAATTGTCCACTGTCAATTCTTATAGTTTAACTTTCTTATCTACCGATTTGGATTCATTATGCAAACGGTCAAGAGCCGTCACAACATAACGATATTTGGTTTTCCCATTCTCATAGGGCAATTTATAAAAGTTATTGCGGGTAATAGCTACGATGTGTGAAGGGTCATCAATGTTCACCTTTTCCTTATTATCAAAACGATAAACCACATATTGCACAGCTTTATCCATCTCATCTTTAGCTTTAGGAGCCGTCCAGAAGAGCATATAGCCATCGGCCGTCCATACTTTCTTCACTTTACGAACTTTACCAGGCGCTTCATTATCCATAAAGTCAAAAACAGGAACCAGAGCCGGATATTTATGATATTCTTGTACTAATGCATCCCGATACTTACCCGCATTCTCCACCACAGCACTGGCAGGCCATTGACAACTTCCACCAATTGTTTGATAAGCACGCTGTAAAGCCATCTTGCGGGGAAGCTGATTGACAGAAGGATTATTCGGATCGGCATGCTGAACTGTATTCATCACAGACTGACCAATAAATAACGGGCGATTTTCCGTATTCTTAGCCCACCACTTCACCAATGTTTCATAATCGGCACGCGGATGTCCGATCTCCCAATATATTTGTGGAATATTGTAATCTATCCAACCCTGACGCGCCCAAAGAAGAACATCAGCATACAAATCATCATAATTCTGCAGACCATTTGTCTTACTACCCAACGGATCAGTCTTTTCATTCCGGTAAATACCAAAAGGACTGATACCAAACTTCACCCATGGTTTTAGCTCCCGAATAGTTTCATGAATCTTTTTTATCAGAACATTGACATTACTACGACGCCAGTCGGCTTTATTAGTAAATCCGCCACCATAACGGGCAAAACTGGCATCATCAGGAAAATCTTTCCCCGCAATAGGATAGGGATAGAAATAATCATCCATATGAATGGCATCTACGTCGTAACGGGATACAATATCGGTAATAACCATGCAGATATGCTTACGGCTTTCAGGCAAGGCAGGATCGAAGTATAATTGGTTTCCATAAGTAACAAACCATTCCGGATGAATATTGTACACATGATTAGTAGCCAGATCACTATTCAGATTTGTTTTTGTACGGTACGGATTAATCCAGGCATGAAACTCCATACCTCGTTTATGACATTCATCAATCATAAATTGCATAGGATCCCAATAAGGAGAGGGAGCTTGTCCCTGCACCCCCGTCAGAAAACGGCTCCAGGGTTCCAGTTGTGAAGCATACAATGCATCTGCCTCAGGACGCACCTGAAAGATTATAGCATTAATACCAGCTTTCTGCAAAGAGTTCAACTGCTCTATAAGCGTTTGTTTCAGCTTTTCGGCAGGCATACCCTTGAATTGCCCATTAACGGTTTGTATCCATGCAGCACGAAATTCACGTTTCGGATAAGCAGTATCCGGGGTCTGTGCTCCTACTCCCAAAGACAAGAGAAGGACAAACAAAATAGCAAAGGTTCTCAGATTCATATGTTTATTCTCAATCTATTATATAGGGCGCAAAGATAATGCAAACCGAGAGCAGAATAAAAGGAACTCGTTCATTTTTTTATGCCAAGGTGCAGCTTATCTTCGCTTTTCGAGCAAAGATAATACAATCTGCATTATCTGCAACTATCCGACCGGCCATTCCACAACAAAACGTGCCCCATCCGTATAGGTAGTATCCAGGAAGATTTGCCCATCTACAATATCCATTATCTGCCGCGCAACAGCAAGTCCCAGACCTGTGCCTGGAGAGAAAGTATCAATCTTGACAAAACGTTTAAAAATAGAGTTTTTATATTCCACATCAATACCCGGTCCGGAGTCCTCCACAACAAAACACACCATTCGTCTCTGTTTATCTTCATCATACCGAAGACGAATCACTCCGGATTCAGTAAACTTGGCCGCATTGCTTAGAAGAGCAAGGAGTACACGCTTTACCCAAGGATAAACAGCCCGCATGGTCACAGGTACAGACAAGGGTTCATACTGTAACTCAACCCCTTTTCTCAAAGAAGGAAGTACTTCGGAAATACACTCCTTACAGCAGGTATCCACATCCATAATCTGTTTGGGTGCATCTTCCGTTTGAGAGTCCATATCAGCGATATCGATCACATTGCTCACCAAATCAAGCAGATAAGTGTTACTCATTTCTATTTGTTCGGCATATTCCTTCTCTTCTTCTTCACTGATCCCTCCGGCAGCAATCAAAGAAGAGAATCCAACAATAGAGTTCAATGGAGTACGAATTTCATGAGTGATGTGCTGAATAAAAGAGCTCTTTATACGGCTTGCCTTAATTACAGCTTTATTGGCTGCATCGAGTTTCTTGTTCATAGCCAACGTACGAACATAATAATAAGTAAGGATAAGTAACAGAACGAGAATACAACATCCTCCCGTAAGTACTGCAATAAGCCTGTTCTTACTAACCTCAGCACTCAATTCAAGCTTTTCCATCTTCAACTTATCCACATCAAACTGAATTGTATATTTACTCAGTTTATCGTCCAACTCCGCCGAACGTACAGAATCATTCACTTGAGAGTAAGAAGCATATACCTTACAAGCCTCTTTAAAACGCCCCACATTCTCCAGGCATTGCGCCTTATAAAATAAATTAGAAGGATAACAAGCACCAATAGACTTGTGATAATCCTCCAGAGAATCCAGATAAGTCAGTACCTGATTTATATTATTAGCCGTACGGCTACACATAATCTTATATCCAAACCAGGCATCTTTAGCCATACTATCCGGATGTTTCAAATAAAGACTGTCAGCCTCACGAATATACTTCGCAGCTGCCCCCGTTCCCTTCTCGGCAAGAGTGGCAATCACCCGAAACTGTAAGAAACGCATATATAATGATTCGCGCAGTTTCTGTCCGGCAGCTTTCATCTCAGCCGCCAGCTTTTCGATACGATCAAAGTATTGAAGAACATTGGAGTATTCCTGCCGGGAAAGGTAAGTTTGCATTATATTCAGACAGACCACATAAGCGTCTTCATAATACTTGGCATCTTCGAATATTTTAAGAGCATTGTTATAATATTCAATACAGAGTTTCATGTTATTACTAAATATCCTGTGATTATAACCAATACACATTTCACTACAGGCCTGTCCATAACGACTGCGTTTTTTCTCTGCATCTTTATTCAACAATTCAGTTTCGGCAATAGCCTCTTCCTGCCTGCCACTCTCTGTCAATCGCTGAATATACTGACGCCATATCTGATAACGGGCATTATTCTTGTTGCGTCCGGCATGCCAGTTCATTAGTTCATATCCCACAACTTTCAGACTATCAACTTCTCCCAACTGATAATAATGGTCAAACAAGTCACCATAGGCATTCTCTATCTGAGTACTATCATCCAGTTCACGTGCCAATTTCATACACCTGTCATTAAGTACCAGAAAACCCTCTTTAGCAATCATCTGCCGGGCACTATCGGCCAAAATCTGCAAATTCTTTGTTTTGTTTGTACTCCGTAACGGGAGACTGCATAGCAAAAGAAGAATAACTAAACAAGAAATAATCCGGATGCCTTTCATGCGTTAACTCCTTATATTATCAAGATTCAATAAATCGTAACTAAATTACGACTTTAATTAACAGCGTGTTATAATATGTTTCAAAATATAACATATCTTAACCAGTTGAACAAGCAGGCTCCTGCTACGTCCTGACGATAAAATCATTAACTTTGCCAGCCATCTATAGAAAGGACCATTAATATGTCAGAAAATAACTATATATCAATCAAAGGAGCCAGGGTTAACAACCTAAAGAATATTGATGTAAACATCCCCCGCAACAAACTTGTCGTTATAACCGGATTATCAGGTTCGGGCAAATCATCACTCGCTTTTGACACACTCTATGCCGAAGGGCAAAGGCGTTATGTTGAAAGCCTGAGTAGCTATGCCCGCCAGTTTCTGGGCCGAATGAGTAAACCGGAATGCGACTTCATCAAAGGTATCCCCCCTGCGATTGCTATCGAACAAAAAGTAAACAGCCGTAACCCCCGTTCTACCGTAGGAACTTCTACCGAAATTTATGAATACCTGCGTCTGTTGTATGCGCGTGTAGGACGAACATACAGTCCGATAAGTGGTCAGGAAGTAAAAAAGCACTCGCCGGAAGATATCGTGAATTGCATGCTTTCTTATCCGGAAGGTACACGTTATACTGTTCTCACGCAAATACTTCTGCGCGAAGGCCGGACAATAGAACAACAGCTGGAGATAGACCTCAAACAGGGCTTCAATCGTATTGAGGTAAACGGAGAAATGGTACGTATTGACGAATATAAACCAGCCCAAAATGACACTGTATATCTACTGGTAGACCGTATGTCTGCAGCAAGTACCAAAGATGCCATCAGCCGTTTGACAGACTCAGCAGAAACAGCAATGTACGAAGGAGACGGTATGTGTATGCTTCGCTTTTATCTGCCGAATGGAACAACGAAGCTACATACATTCAGCACTAAGTTCGAAGCTGACGGTATCACATTTGAAGAACCGAACGACCAGATGTTTTCATTCAACTCTCCAATTGGAGCCTGCCCTGTGTGCGAAGGATTCGGTAAAGTGATTGGAATTGACGAACATCTGGTAGTGCCCAATCGTTCACTCTCGGTTTACGATGGAGCAGTAGTATGCTGGCGAGGTGAGAAAATGGGTGAATGGAAAGACATGGTAATACGTGGTGCAGAGAAAGCCGGATTACCTATATTTACTCCTTATTTTGAATTGACGGACGAACAACGCCGCATGCTATGGGAAGGTACAAAGTATTTTGAAGGCATCAATGCATTTTTCAGAATGCTTGAAGAAAATCAATACAAGATACAATACCGTGTAATGCTGGCACGCTATAGAGGAAAGACGCTTTGCCCTACCTGCCACGGTACACGATTGAAACCGGAAGCGGGATATGTGCGGTTAGCAGGACGCAGCATATCAGAACTGGTTGATCTCCCTATCACAGAATTACAACAGTTTTTTGATACACTGCAACTGGATAAACATGACACAGAAGTAGCCCGCCGTATCCTGTTGGAAATCAATAGCCGTATCCGCTTCCTTATTGATGTGGGGTTAGGATACCTGACCCTAAACCGTTTAAGCAACTCGCTTTCGGGTGGTGAGAGTCAACGTATCAACCTGGCAACTTCTCTGGGAAGTAGTCTGGTAGGCAGCCTTTATATTCTCGACGAGCCAAGTATAGGTTTGCACAGTCGCGATACAGATCGTTTGATCCGAGTCCTGCGCGAATTGCAGGCATTGGGTAATACAGTCATAGTAGTGGAGCATGACGAAGAAATCATCCGTGCTGCCGATTACATCATAGACATCGGTCCGAATGCCGGACGTCTGGGAGGAGAAGTTGTCTATGAAGGTGATATGAAAGACTTGAAAAAAGGAAGTAACAGCCACACGGTACGCTACTTGTTGGGAGAAGAAGAAATACCTGTACCCGCACACCGACGTCCGTGGAACAACTATATAGAAATAAAAGGAGCACGTGAGAACAACCTGAAAGGGGTGGATGTACGTTTCCCATTAAATGTAATGACAGTAGTGACCGGAGTTTCCGGTTCGGGAAAGAGTACACTGGTACGTGACATATTTTACCGGGCACTGAAACGTGAACTGGATGAGTGTAGTGATCGTCCGGGAGAATTCGTTTCTATCGGAGGAGATATCCAGAACTTACGTAATATCGAATTCGTTGACCAAAACCCGATTGGTAAATCTTCCCGTTCCAATCCGGTTACGTACATTAAGGCATACGACGAAATCCGTAAACTGTGGGCAGAGCAACCATTAGCAAGACAAATGGGATATACCGCCGGATTCTTTAGTTTCAATAGTGAAGGCGGGCGTTGCGAAGAGTGTAAAGGGGACGGAACAATCACAGTAGAGATGCAGTTCATGGCAGACCTTGTACTGGAATGTGAATCTTGTCATGGAAAACGCTTCAAAGCAGATACACTGGAAGTAAAGTTCCATGATAAAAATATATATGATGTACTGGAGATGACCGTAAATCAGGCTGTAGAATTCTTCACTGAGCATGGACAAAAGAAGATAGTGAAAAAACTAATGCCACTGCAGGATGTAGGTTTGGGATATATCAAATTAGGACAGTCCTCCTCTACCCTGTCGGGGGGTGAAAACCAGCGTGTGAAACTGGCATACTACCTGAGCCAGGAGAAAGCTGACCCGACGCTCTTCATCTTTGATGAACCTACCACAGGTTTACACTTCCACGATATCCGAAAATTACTGGAAGCATTCGATGCACTGATCCGCCGTGGACATACAATTATCATTATTGAGCATAATATGGATATGATAAAATGTGCCGACCACATAATAGATCTCGGACCGGAAGGCGGGGATAAAGGTGGATATATCGTAGCTACAGGAACACCGGAAGAGGTAGCAGCCTGCAAAACAAGCTATACGGGAGAGTTTTTACAAGCAAAGCTTGCTTAAAGAGAATGGAGAAGGGACAAACGCACTGCATACCCCTGTACCGGGTGGAAAAAAGAGCGTAACAGAAGTATTTTATTTATTGGGAAAGTTATTTGCAAAAAAATAAATAAGAACCGGTAAGAAGTTTACTATTATATACAAATGAGGGTACCCTTTGCGGACACCCTCATTTACATTAATCCTCCATTTCTTCATTGATAATACGACATGTATTCCTTTTAAATACATTCGATTTACGGCAGCATTGTAAAATGTCTCCCGAATCATGAGTTTGGCTTCTTTCATTGTCTCATAAGCACGCTGTATCCTGTAATTAATCAATGCCTTCCGACTTTCTTCATCTAAAATATCTTTCATAATACAATTCCTTCATTAGTAACATTAATATAAAAGGGAGTTTTAAACGGGCGGTTCTCCCAAAGTTTCTTCAGCATAACTATCGGACTGATAGAAACTCCAGTCTTCAGCTCAAGTTCGTAGAGGGGCAATGTGATTGCTTCTTCCTCTTCCAACGTCATTTTTTCACCGTCGAGCAGTATGAGCAGGTCGATGTCGCTGTCAACACGTGCTTCATTTCTTGCTTGCGAACCGTACAATATGGTTTTTGCAGTAGGTGCAACACGTCGAATAATATCTTTTATTTGTTCAATAACTTCTGCTCGTCTCATAACGTCCTCATCTATTGATTACTTGCAAATATACTTTATTTCTTTTAATTCCCAATATATCAAAGAATGCTTTTATAAATATTTCGCGCCATTGCCTTTCCCAATATTCTATCAACTACCTAATATTAAAATCCAACAGTTTTATTCTTCCATTTTTATTCGTCTATTTCTGTGTTTTTATCTTTCTTTGTAAGAAAAATAAAACTATAAATTCACGAACCGAAAACAGAGATGAAAGAGAACTTCGATCACAGTGCCGTACCCTATGACTTCGTCCATTGCCTCAACCAACAATGTCCGCACGCCGTAGAGTGCCTACGCTACCAAGTGGCGCTTCACCTATCTACAGAATGCAATATTATTAGCATTGTAAATCCAGTATATGCCACTTCGGCAGGTAAAGACAATTGTAAGTTTTTCAAAGCAGACAAACTCATGCAGTATACATCAGGTATTACACACCTACTGGATAGCATTCCTTATAGTGACGCAATCGTCATCAAGCAGCAGATGCTCGAATACTTCGGACGAAACTCTTATTACCGCTTCCTGAGAAAAGAACGCCTCATAAGTCCTTCCGAACAGAAATACATCCGGCAATTATTCCGTAAAAGGGGAATAGAAGATGAACCCGTATATGATGAATACCTGGAACGCTATGAGTGGTAGACGAACATAGTAAGACTCATACCAATTGGGAACAAGAGTTTCAGAGCGTTTCAATACATTGAGAAAACTTTCTCAACCTGTATAAAACAACTGTTTCAACCTATATGATGCAAGTGTTTCATCTTGTTGAGAAAAGACTCTCAATAGGATGAAACACTTTTCTCATAGTAATAAAACTATCTTCTCAAAGGATTGAAACGGGGCGATAGAAAACAATGGGATAGGAAAGGTCCTCGGTGAAACAGACAAGAAATGTAAAACTGAATATTCAAACGACCCAACCACTGAAATCAGAAGCTGAGATTGACAACTATCTCCAAGATCTGAAAAAGTTGTTAATGAAGTTCATTGATAATAATTATGAGGTGATGGTTAATAAATAAACGAAGTTAAATTTGCACTATCTACAGTGCAAAACAGAATAAAAATTGCACTATTTAGAGTGCTAATGAATAGAAATCATAATTATTATGGAAACAAATCAGATAAAAAAAATAAGACAGAGACATTCTGAAAATAAAACAAATAAGGCAGCTAATTCATTACGAGTTAGTTGCCTTTTTATATCCCTTCTCCATTTACTCAGAAGTAGAATCCGAAACCTATCTTAATACCGAACTTGGATAAATCGCTGTCATTAAAGCGCCATTTGTAGTATACAGCCGGTTCAATGGTTACTGTTTTTGAAAGGAAGTATGCATATCCTGCTTCAATTCCCAGTCCCCATTCCGTCCCGCTATGCCCGCCTTTCATACGATAACGATTCAGATCAATACCTGCTCCTAAATAAACACCTGTTTTATTAAAGTAAAAACGACCACCTGTTCCTATCGTATAAACATCTATCGGTTTACTCCAATCGGCACTGGCTTCTACCATTAAAGCAATACCTTCTGCAAGGAAAGTACCGGCTTTGGCACCAATACCAAACTGTGCCTTCTCACTGTTACTATATGAGAAATTTAATCCGGTCAGTGACGGGTTAATAATCCACTTTCCTTGTTCAAACTGCGCCCGAGCACCTAATGAGGCTACCAACAGGCAAATAACCAATGCAAGTTTCTTCATACATTCATTTCTTTAAGTTATTATAATGTTCTTCTTCACGGCGCCGTTGCTGCATCTTCTCTTTTTTTCTCAACACCAGCCAGAGGGCAAAGACGATGACATATGAAACGGCAAGAGTAACATACTTCTCTGTATCGCTTACTTCCGTATTGCGCGGCAACAAATAGGCAGCCGTCACAGAAACATAAATAAGCAGGGCAAGAGTAACCCCGGTTGATTTCTTTATTTTCTTCATTAGGTCTAAATTAATCATTCAATCTTTTTGAGCCGAACGCCTTTTCCATACAAAAAACCAGATGGTAGCCACTAATGTGCATACTCCCCCAATACTGTAGGATAGCGGATGCGCAAACGCAAGTCCTTCCGGAGCGATACAGATATAAGTAGAACAAACGGCTGTCATAAACAAAGCAGGTATCAGTGTTATCCAGTACGGCTTCTTCGAACGAACCAGATAGACCGTAATAGTCCACAGGGTAAACACGGCAAGCGTCTGATTGGCCCAAGCAAAATACCGCCATATCATATTGAAACCGTCCGCATCACGCAGGCTGTAAAGCAACAGCCCGATAGCCACCACAAACATTGGAATGCAGATGTATAAACGACGGCTCATACTTTTTTGTTCCATTCCCAGAAAATCAGCTACGATAAGGCGAGCTGAACGGAAAGCAGTATCCCCCGAAGTTATAGGTGCAGCAATCACACCCAAAATAGCCAGTACACCACCCACAACACCTAACCAGCCTTTCGTTATTGAATCTACAATCACCGAAGCATTGTTCTCTTCCATTCCGTTTTCGTGGAAAAAGTAAGTAGCAGCTGCCGCCCAAATCAAAGCCACAATACCTTCAGTAATCATAGCACCGTAAAAGACAGGGCGACCATGACGTTCGGAAGTCATACAACGTGCCATCAAAGGGCTTTGCGTAGCATGAAAACCAGATATAGCCCCGCAAGCAATACTGACAAACATGATAGGAAAGATCGGTAGTACGGCAGCATCGGGATTGGTATTCTGCAATCCATCCCACAATTCCGGCAAAGCAGGATGATGTACATAAAGCATCACCACAATACCTACTGCCATAAACAGCAGTGCAACAGCAAAGATAGGATAGATCTTGCCAATAATCTTATCGACCGGCAACAGGGTAGCAAGGATATAGTAAGCAAAAACCACTATAATCCAGAAAGTAGCGTCCAGTGATTCCGGCGTAAGTTTGGCAAGTAATCCGGCAGGACCAGCGACAAACACAGAACCTACCAAAATCATCAGAATTACGGTAAAACCACGCATCACCTGTTTTGTCGTCAATCCCAGGTAACGGCCAACGATTTCGGGCAGACTCTCTCCCCCATTCCTTAACGAAAGCATTCCGGCAAAATAGTCATGTACAGCACCGGCAAAAATACTACCGAACACAATCCATAAATAAGAAGAAATACCAAACTTTGCTCCCATTATCGCACCGAAGATGGGCCCTAACCCGGCGATATTGAGAAACTGAATCATAAAAATCTTCCAGGTGGGTAGTGGAATATAATCCACTCCATCTGCTTTGGTTAGAGCGGGAGTTTTCCGGTCATCGGGTCCGAAAACGCGTTCCATAAAGCGTCCATAAGTGAAGTACCCGATAATAAGTGCCAATAAGCACAGTGTAAATGTAATCATGGCGTGTTATTCGTTTAACTGTGGCAAATGTAACATAATCCCACGAAACGTACAAGAATACCGACGCTTTTGCTAACTTTGCTGCCATTTATAACAATATTCAAACTGCAATGCGCTGTTATCTCTCTATTTTACTCTTTCTGTTATTGCTTGCCCCTGCAAAGGCACAGCCCAAATATGAAGTTCGTGCAGCCTGGGTGACGGCTGTATATGGACTGGACTGGCCACGCACCAAAGCAACCACCCCTACTGCTATCCGACGCCAGCAAGAAGAACTGACTGATATACTCGATAAACTGAAAGCTGCCAATTTCAACACCATTCTCTTCCAGACACGTACGCGAGGAGATGTACTTTACCACTCTTCCATCGAGCCTTATAACTCTATTCTGACCGGAAAAGTGGATGGCGATCCGGGATACGACCCACTTGCTTTTGCCGTACGCGAATGCCACAAACGTGGTATGGAATGTCATGCCTGGATGGTGGCTATTCCTTTGGGGAACAAAAAGCACGTGGCCAGCCTGGGAAATAAATCCGTTACTAAACAAAGAAAGGAGATCTGCATCCCCTATAAGAATGAATATTTTCTCAATCCGGGGCACCCGTCTACCAAAGAATACCTAATGAAACTGGTACGCGAAGTCGTAACCCGCTATGATATAGACGGTGTACACTTTGATTATTTGCGCTATCCGGAGAATGCCCCACGCTTTCCGGACAACTACGATTTTCGCCGCTATGGAAAAGGCAGAACGCTGGACCAATGGCGCCGTGATAATATCACAGATATTGTGCGCTATATATATAAAGGTGTAAAAGAGATTAAACCGTGGGTTAAGGTAAGTACCTGTCCGGTAGGAAAGTACAAAGACACATCACGCTACTCTTCCAGGGGCTGGAATGCCTTCCATGCTGTCTATCAGGACCCACAAGGCTGGTTGGGCGAAGGTATACAAGACCAGATTTACCCAATGATGTATTTCCGCCAAAATAATTTCTATCCCTTTGCTCTCGACTGGCAGGAACAATCTAACGGACGGCAGATCATACCGGGATTAGGTATTTACTTTCTGCACCCGAGCGAAGGAAACTGGGTACGGGAGGACGTAGACCGGCAAATAAACTTCATTCGTGCACATAAGCTGGCAGGAGAAGGACATTATCGTGCCAAATTCTTAATGGACAACACGCAGGGAGTCTACGATGAACTGGCAGAAAACTTTTATGCCTATCCGGCACTGCAACCGGCCATGCCCTGGCTGGACAATGTCCCCCCCACTGCCCCGGAGGAACTGCGCATTACAGAAACAGCAGACGGATACACCCTGTTGACCTGGAAAGCTGCCAAAGACAATGACCCTGTGAATGCCCCCCGCTATGTCATTTATGCTTCGGAAACATATCCTGTAGATACTACAAAACCAGAAAATATCATCGCCCAAAGTGTGAGGGGTACAGAATATGTATATACTTCCCTCCTGCCATGGGACAGAAAAAAATGCTTTGCAGTAACAGCTATAGACAGATATGGAAATGAAGGGAAAGCCGTACAAGGAAGATAATCAAGGCGTCATCTCACACATTATCCAGGCCCGGTACACACTTTTATTAGTAACCGGAGTCAGTCCTATGTAACCATCAACCACTTTTCCGTCTTTTATCTGTAAAGGGAAAGCAGCCTTCATCTCTTCGTGTATCTGCAAAGCTTCACCGGAGACCGGATGATAAGTAATGGAAAAGCGTCCGGTGGTCCCGGAAGCAATATACTTTTTATGAATGAGGTGAGCTACCACCCCCATATTCATTCGCAAATTGACCTCTACACAAGGATGAATTCTATATTCTACCTCCGTTGAAGGAAACCGGCAGATCATCATATCTACCCCAAGATACCCCGAATAACCAAGACCGAAACAAGCTGATAACTCTTCTTCCAACCGATACCTTAACTTGCGGAAAGCTTCCTTACAGACATAAACGGAAAGCCTGTGTTCAATCTCTTCATCCGATAGCAGTAAATTGCCTTCGTATGCTCCACTTCCATTAGTGGAGAATACAGAATAACCGGCAAAGACCACCTTTCCTCTCCCGTCCGAACAGAATTCCATAGCAAAGTCTGCCACCTTATTATATATAGGTTCTGCCACTACTCCACCCTGTAAAGCTGCCACACGTTTACACCAGCCGGCGATAAAAGGAGTAAATACACCTTTACACCAGTTCAACCCCTTTCCACTACCTGAAAGCGGAGCTTTCAGCAAACAAGACGAATGTCGTTCTACAAACTGCTGCCACTCCTCCAGAGCAGTCAAGTAAAAAGATTCTCCGCAGAAAAGCTCATCCAACTGTAAATGAGATAATAACTCCACCGCACGACTTCTGTGTGAAAGGACACGCAATTTTTCCAACTGAGATAATGCTGGTAATTCCGACTCCGGTACTCCCAAAAGCTGTAACCTCTTTCTCAAAGCCGGGTTCCACCCCCAAGGCATCGGTTTCAAGTTCTCTTCCGAAGCTACTTCCGGCTCCGTCATCAATTCTACAGGTAACGACAAATGCTGCTGCACCTCGCGAAGAAAGTCGAGATTATAAGCCGAAGGCGCCAGTACCGCACTTTCGGGAGAAGCATACCATACCGGCAATAATGCCAGATCTGCCGCCATCTGCCGGGTAGAGGCAGGAGGCATATAATTCACATTCCCACTTGCCAATGCCAAATCATGGTCCGGATTAAAAATATAAAGAGAACGTTTTATCATTTTGTTTTCATTATTCACATATTACTTACACATATCCATCTTTTCCCACTCCTGACTAACAAGCATTCCCTGTCTAAAGGATAGACCAGCGAATAAGGCAGTTCACATTTCGCAAATATACACAAGAAATAGCACTTTCCGGTAGTTAAACCGGTACTTCCTCCGAATTCCAATGCACTTTCGGTCAAGTTGAATCGCAATATCAACCGAAGAGAATCGCAATATCATACCGAGAAAAGCCCCTTTTCATCCGAAGAAAACTTTATTATCTTCCTATGAAAGCCTTTTTTGCCTCCTAACCGCCCTTTTTTTCACCTGCATCCATTTATTAGCAAAATTCCCATCGATCTACCCGGCAGACAAAAAGAAAGAAGAAACAATATTTATTCTCACAAACAGCCCAAAATAAGCAAACTTTTACTATATTTGCAACCCAACACACAAAGGGAGTAGCAAAAGTACAAATCTCTAATTGAAATAACTGAGTTTTTTCGTTTCAATCGTCCCGGTGATCACCAAAAGCCCCTCCCTAAACAACAGGAATATCACTTTGACAAAACGGCAAAATCCAGTTCCGATCACCATCACCTGGTGAACTTCTCCCCGCATGGGAAGCGCACCTCCTTGTAGATGAAGTACAAACTTACTTAAATAAAAGTACAATTTTGCTATCTCTACTTTGCAATTACCAGAAAAAGAACTATATTTGCCACCCGTAAAACCTAAGAAAAGAAATGGAATCATTCTACCGCACACATGCTTACCTTGTTGAGCACACCAATGCTCCTGTCCGTCGTGACTTGATGGACGAAATAGACTGGAGCGACCGCTTGATTGGTATCAAAGGGACCCGTGGCGTAGGAAAAACCACTTTCCTCCTCCAATACGCTAAAGAGAAATTCGGAACAGACCGTTCATGTCTTTTTATCAACATGAACAACTTCTATTTCTCCGGCCATAGCCTTGTCGATTTCGTCAATGAGTTTCAACGCCGGGGCGGAAAGGTATTACTGATAGACCAGGTGTTCAAACATCCGGACTGGAGTAAAGAACTGCGAATGTGTTACGATCGTTTCCCCAATGTGAAGATTGTTTTCACAGGTTCATCGGTGATGCGACTGAAAGAAGAGAACCTCGAACTTCGCGACATTGTGAAAAGTTATAACCTGCGAGGATTCTCCTTCCGCGAATACCTGAATCTTCAGACCGGAATGAAGTTCCGTGCCTACTCGCTTGAAGAACTGCTCAGTAACCACGAACAGATAGCTAAAGGAATACTTTCAAAAGTTCGTCCGCTGGACTTTTTTCAGGATTATCTGCACCATGGTTTCTATCCGTTCTTCCTTGAAAAGCGTAATTTCTCGGAAAACCTACTCAAAACCATGAATATGATGGTGGAGGTAGATATTCTTCTTATCAAACAAATTGAACTGAAATATCTCTCAAAGATAAAAAAATTACTATATTTGTTGGCTGTAGACGGTCCCAAGGCCCCCAACGTGAGCCAATTGGCTACCGATATACAGACATCACGTGCTACGGTAATGAACTACATCAAGTATCTGGCAGATGCCCGTCTTATTAATCTGGTATATCCAAAGGGAGAAGAATTCCCCAAGAAACCGTCAAAGATTATGATGCATAATTCCAATCTGATGTATTCCATTTATCCGGTGAAAGTAGAAGAACAAGACGTGCTCGACACTTTCTTTGTAAATTCATTGTGGAAAGACCATAAGGTATATAAGGGAGACAAGAATGCCTCGTTCCTGGTGGATGAAGTGATGCCGTTCAGGATATGTTGCGAAGGGGTGAAGATAAAGAATAATCCCGGTGTGACGTATGCTTTGCAAAAAGCAGAAATAGGCAGAAATAACCAGATACCTCTCTGGATGTTCGGATTCTTATATTGAAATGATTTATTTACTTAAATATTAATTTTTAGTTATGACTAAACAGAAGAAATTCATCACTTGTGATGGTAACCAGGCTGCTGCACATATCTCGTATATGTTTTCTGAAGTAGCTGCCATCTATCCCATCACTCCCTCTTCTACAATGGCTGAATATGTAGACGAATGGGCTGCCGCAGGACGTAAGAACATCTTCGGCGAAACAGTATTGGTACAGGAAATGCAATCTGAAGGCGGTGCTGCCGGTGCAGTTCACGGTTCTCTTCAGGCAGGTGCGTTGACTACTACATACACTGCTTCTCAAGGTCTTTTGTTGATGATCCCTAACATGTACAAGATTGCCGGAGAATTCCTGCCTTGCGTATTCCACGTATCGGCTCGTACACTGGCTTCTCACGCTTTGTGTATCTTCGGTGACCACCAGGACGTTATGTCTGCCCGTCAGACTGGCTTTGCTATGTTGGCCGAAGGTTCTGTACAGGAAGTTATGGACTTGGCTGGTGTAGCTCACCTGGCTACTATCAAGGCTCGCGTTCCTTTTATGAACTTCTTCGATGGTTTCCGTACTTCACACGAAATCCAGAAGATCGAAATGTTGGAAAATGAGGATCTCGCTCCGCTGGTTGACCAAGAAGCTTTGGCTGAATTCCGTGCCCGCGCACTGAACCCGATGACTCCGGTTGCTCGTGGTATGGCTGAAAACCCGGATCACTTCTTCCAACATCGTGAATCATGCAACAACTACTATGAAGCAGTTCCTGCTATCGTAGAAGAGTACATGAACGAAATTTCTAAGATCACAGGTCGCAAATACGGTTTGTTCGATTACTACGGAGCAGAAGATGCAGAACGCGTAATCATCGCAATGGGTTCTGTAACAGAAGCTGCCCGCGAAGCTATCGACTATCTGGTAGCTAACGGCGAGAAAGTAGGTATGGTTGCAGTTCACCTGTACCGTCCGTTCTCTGCAAAACACTTCCTGGCTGCTGTACCTAAGACTGCGAAGTCTATCGCAGTTCTTGACCGTACAAAAGAACCGGGTGCTAACGGCGAGCCTCTGTATCTGGATGTAAAAGACTGCTTCTACGGAACAGAAAATGCTCCGGTTATCGTAGGCGGCCGCTACGGTTTGGGTTCTAAGGACACTACTCCTGCCCAGATCATCTCTGTATTCGAAAATCTGGCTATGCCAATGCCGAAGAACCACTTTACTATCGGTATCGTAGACGACGTAACATTTACTTCACTTCCTCAGAAAGAAGAAATTGCTTTGGGTGGCGAAGGCATGTTCGAAGCTAAATTCTACGGACTGGGTGCTGACGGTACAGTAGGTGCTAATAAAAACTCTGTTAAGATTATCGGTGACAACACTGATAAACACTGCCAGGCCTACTTCTCTTACGACTCTAAGAAGTCAGGAGGTTTCACTTGCTCTCACCTGCGTTTCGGTGATACTCCAATCCGTTCTACTTATCTGGTAAATACTCCGAACTTTGTGGCTTGCCACGTTCAGGCTTACCTGCATATGTATGATGTGACACGCGGTTTGCGCAAAAACGGTTCTTTCTTGCTGAATACAATCTGGGAAGGTGAAGAACTGGCTAAGAACCTGCCTAACAGAGTGAAGAAATACTTTGCACAGAATAACATCTCTGTATATTATATCAACGCTACTCAGATTGCACAGGAAATTGGCTTGGGCAACCGTACCAATACAATCCTTCAGTCTGCATTCTTCCGTATCACAAACGTTATCCCTGTAGAACAGGCGGTAGAACAGATGAAGAAATTCATCGTGAAGTCTTATGGTAAGAAGGGTGAAGATATCGTTAACAAGAACTATGCAGCCGTTGACCGTGGTGGTGAATACAAACAACTGACAGTTGATCCTTCATGGGCCAACCTGGCAGATGATGCTAAAGCTACTAACAACGATCCTGCATTCATCAATGAAGTAGTTCGTCCTATCAACGCACAAGACGGTGACTTGCTGCCAGTATCTGCATTCAAGGGTATTGAAGACGGAACCTGGTATCAGGGAACTTCTAAATACGAAAAACGTGGTGTAGCTGCATTTGTACCGGAGTGGAACGCAGAAAACTGTATCCAGTGTAACAAGTGTGCTTACGTTTGTCCTCACGCTTCTATCCGTCCGTTCGTACTTGATGCTGAAGAGCAGAAGGGTGCAAACTTCGAAATGCTGAAAACTGTAGGTAAAGCATTCGAAGGTACAACTTTCCGTATTCAGGTAGACGTTCTCGACTGTCTGGGTTGTGGTAACTGTGCTGACATCTGTCCGGGTAATCCGAAGAAGGGTGGCAAGGCATTGACCATGAAACACCTCGAAAGCCAATTGGCTCAGGCTGATAACTGGACTTATTGTATTGACAACGTGAAGAGCAAACAACACCTGGTTGACATCAAAGCTAACGTTAAGAACTCTCAGTTTGCAACTCCGCTGTTTGAGTTCTCCGGCGCTTGCTCAGGTTGTGGTGAAACTCCGTACGTAAAACTGATCACTCAGTTGTTCGGTGACCGTGAAATGGTTGCTAACGCTACCGGATGTTCTTCTATCTACTCAGGTTCAGTACCTTCAACTCCTTATACTACAAACGAAAAGGGTCATGGTCCGGCATGGGCTAACTCTCTGTTCGAGGACTTCTGTGAATTTGGTCTGGGTATGGAACTTGCTAACGAAAAGATGCGTGACCGTATCGTGAAACTATTCAACCAGATTCTTGCAGGTGAAAATGCTCCGACTGAAGCAAAAGAAGTATTGAAAGCATGGATCGAAAACATGTACGATGCAGACAAGACTAAGGAACTTGCTCCACAAATCGAAGCAATCATCGAACAAGGTATTGCTGCTGGTTGCCCGGTTTGCAAAGAACTGAAAGGTCTGACTCACTTCCTCGTTAAACGTAGCCAGTGGATCATCGGTGGTGACGGTGCTTCTTATGATATCGGTTACGGCGGTCTTGACCACGTTATCGCTTCCGGTAAAGACGTTAACATCCTGGTACTCGACACTGAAGTTTACTCAAATACAGGTGGACAGTCTTCTAAGGCTACTCCAGTAGGTGCTATCGCTAAGTTTGCTGCTTCCGGTAAACGTGTTCGCAAAAAAGACCTTGGTCTGATGGCTACTACTTACGGTTATGTTTATGTTGCACAGATCGCTATGGGTGCTGACCAAGCTCAGACTCTGAAAGCTATCCGCGAAGCTGAAGCATATCCAGGACCTTCACTCATCATCGCTTACGCTCCATGTATCAACCACGGTTTGAAAGCTGGTATGGGTAAGAGCCAGGAAGAAGAAGAAAAAGCAGTTAAGTGCGGTTACTGGCACCTGTGGCGTTACAACCCGGCTTTGGAAGCTGAAGGTAAGAATCCGTTCTCACTGGATAGCAAAGAACCGAACTGGGATGAGTTCAAGGGCTTCTTGAAAGGTGAAGTTCGTTATGCATCTGTAATGAAGCAATATCCTGCAGAAGCAGAAGAACTGTTCCAGGCAGCTGAAGACAATGCTAAATGGCGTTACAACAACTACAAGCGTCTGGCTAACCAGGCTTGGGGTGTTGCCGAATAAGTAATTCAACTTATCAGATAAAAGAAAGGCGGGAATCCGAAAGGGCTCCCGCCTTTTTGTCTGTTTACTGTTCTTTTGGAATCCAACTATCCACCAATTCCCGGTGTTCATCTATCCATTTACGGGCAGCCTCCTTTTCTGTTTTCTCTGTTTCTTCCATAGCCAGCATCAAAGAACTGATCTGCTCATCTGTCAGACGAATATTCCTGAAAAGTTGAGTAGCAAACGGATCTTTCTCCGGAAAACCTTTCCAGGTAATAATATGAATCTTCTCCGCACTACCATAAATATTCTTGGGATCTTGCAATATCTTTAATTTGAAACGATCAAACATCCAATGCGGTGTCCAACCAGTGACCACTATCCATTCATTTCTGTCAATTGCTTTCTTCAATGAAGCAGTCATAGCAGGACCACTTGAGGTCATCAGCTTATAATCCAGATTATAGTCTTCAATAACGTCTTCCGTAGCCCGCATAATACCTGCCCCTGCATCGATACCAACAATCTTCGAACCAAAACGTTGCTTCTGAGAATTCAATTCATCAATAGAATTAATCGTTACATACTCCGGTACAACCAGTCCGATACGGGCTTCATCATATATATCACCTATTATTTCCAGTTTATCACCATATTGCTCTATGTAATCACTCATTGTTACCGGTAGCCAAACATCCATAAAAACATCTGCTTTCTTTCTGGCAAGTGAAGTAAATATAGGAGCAAGATCGGCATTTAGTAATTTCACATCATATCCCTGCTCCTGAAGAATGGCTTTTGCCAGATGCGTCATTGCAATACCTTCCGCCCAATTGGCGTAAGCAATACTTATCTTTTTATCAGAATCTCCTCCTCCGCATGAGCTGAAAAAGAATATAGCAAGTAAGATTGCTACTATAATTTTTATCTTAGTATTCATATCTCTATTATTTCTTTTTGTTTTGCGCTATCCCCTGAGTAATACGGTCCAGAACGATCGCAAGTATAACTACGGCTATACCCCCTTCAAATCCCAGGCCTATTTTCATCTGAGTAATCCCTTTCAAGACAATCTCTCCCAGTCCACCGGCAGAGATCATCGCAGCAATAACAACCATTGAAAGAGACATCATAATAGTCTGGTTTACTCCGGTCAATATGGTAGGTAGCGCTAATGGTAATTGCACTTTATAAAGTAATTGCCAGGGAGTAGCCCCAAACGAGCGTGTAGCTTCCACTACATTTTTAGGAACCTGCCGTATCCCCAATCCTGTGAGACGAACCACCGGAGGCATCGCAAAAATGATAGTTGCAAAGGCTCCCGGCACTGTCCCTAACCCAAAGAATAATACTGCCGGAATCAGATAAACAAAAGCCGGCATCGTCTGCATAAAATCGAGAACAGGCCGCATTATCTTATTACATCGATCACTATTGGCGGTCCAAATACCCAACGGTACTCCCAACAACAGAGCAAGACAGGTGGAAGAAAGTACCAATGCAAGTGTCTGCATTGTTTCTTCCCAGAATCCCATACCGTAAATCAACAATAATCCCAACAATGTAAATACAGCCACTCCTTTACCTGCCTTAAACCAGGCAAGTACAGCAAGCGCCACAATAGTAATATAAAACGGTATCCCGAATAATACATGCTGAAAACTGTCAATGAATCCTCCAATGCCCATGCTTAGTGCATCAAAGAAAGAAGCAAAATGTTCTGTAAGCCAGTTTATGGCCATCTCTATATATTTTCCGATATTTATCATAAGTCTATTGCATTTTGAATGATTTCATTAATTTCTTTTTTATCTTTTCCGGTCACCTCAATGATAAGAGATGACAGTGGAACCACCCCCTCGAACTCCCTGTCCTCATTTACCACCCAAATAGGTGAATTGGTTTTTGTCATTAACGGCAGGATATCTTCAAGAACCGTATCTCCCAATACAGAATGTACTTCATGACGTACCACAGAATCAATCGACCTCACCTGTTCCTTTCTCAGCCTCAATAAATCGTTCAATCGGACCTCTCCTACCAATACGTTACCCGTATCCACTACCGGAAGCACCGTCAGGTTACGTTCGCGCATCTTTCTGATCAATACCTCCGGACCCTCTTTTTTCAAACGCGCTACCAATGGTTTATCAATCATCACCGAAGCCGCTGTAATAATCTTACTACGGTCTACATTTTCCACGAAACGTTCTACATAAACATTAGCAGGTTCTGTCAGTATCTCTTCCGAAGTACCGATCTGTACTATTTCTCCATCTTTCATAATAGCAATACGGTCTCCAAGTTTAATAGCTTCACTCAGGTCATGGGTAATAAATACAATTGTCTTCTTCATTTTGGCTTGTAAAGCCAATAGTTCATCCTGCATCTGTACGCGAATCAAAGGATCAAGGGCAGAGAAAGCTTCATCCATCAGTAGTACTTCCGGGTTATTAGCCAATGCACGTGCCAGTCCTACACGCTGCTGCATACCACCGGATAATTCACCAACCATTTGATTTTCATATCCTTTTAGTCCTACCAGTTGCATACTCTCCATCGCTTTTCGTTCTCTTTCTTCTTTTTTTACCCCCTGCAGTTCAAGTCCGAAAGCAATATTATGCAGTACTGTACGATGGGGCAACAAACCAAAATTCTGGAAAACCATAGCCAGTTCCTTTCGTCGTATCTGCAACAATTCTTTGTCAAATACCTTAGCAATATCCGTTCCATTGATTACCACTTCGCCCGAAGTTGGTTTTATCAGTCGGTTGATACAACGCAGCAGAGTAGATTTACCACTCCCTGACAATCCCATAATAACAAATATTTCTCCTTCGTCAATCGAGAGGTTTGCATCTTTCACAGCAACCGTACATCCGGTTGCTTTCAATATTTCGCTTTTGCTTCTCCCCTCTTTCAATAAGCGAAGTGCCTTCTGCTTGTCATTTCCAAAAATAAGGTATAAATCTTTTATGTTTATTTTGTTCATATATAATAATATTTAGATAATTAATAATAGCCATAGAAATCCTTCTTTATATCTCATAAAGTTCCGATTAAACAACAGGCTTTCGCCTCCCGATATAGAGATTAATAAATACACATTTTGAGCAGCAAAATATACTGGTGAGAGTTCTGTATGAATGATAGTTTAAACGAAATATCACGTAATGTGTGTTGAACTCACGCTATAAACAGAACAATGCCTCTTTGGCTTTTGTTCAGACACATTTACTTATCAAAGAAGAAAAGTTATACAAAAGAACAATATTTTTTTGCAACATAACCATCAAATAAGCACCAATAGACCCTGAATATATCCAAACAGGCATCATTCTCCAAAATAGCGTTTTATACTTTACATATAAATGCCTAACTTCGTGTCACATTTTAATTATAAAAACAAACATTATTATGAAAAAACTATTACTTGGAATGTTTACTGTACTTGCTCTGAATATGCAAGGACAGAGTTTAACCGATACACCGGTAGTGATGAAAGAAAGAAGTGAAATCGCACATTTTTTTGTCGACAAACCATTTCTGTATACTATCACAGAAAGTAACAAAGATTACATTGTTGACATCTATAATGATGAATTACAGAAATCCAGAAAATTCACTGTAAAGAATGCGGTTTTTAATCGTGAAGATAACATGGCTTATGGCATTGTCGATTTAGACATGGATAATTTAACCGGATATGATGCCTATAGTGGTTCTTTATTGAGCCAGTATCTATTCAATGACGATGACAAAATAGAATATGTATTTTGTACTTTCAAAAAGCAGACGACAGGTGAGCGATATGAATACATACTTCAAAAAGCAGAAGTTATCAATGAAGACGGAGAAATATTAGGCACTCTCCCTGTAGAAGCTGTCGAGTTCTATGCAGGATATGATATGTTAGAGATATCGGTTGAATTAACCCAAATTGGCGACAACTATTACATAGTGAATGACGAAGAACTCAATGAGCCTGTTGATCCCGGAGAACCAGCTTACAATACCTCCTATTGGAAACTCAACAAAAGCAAAGGAGGATCGGGTGTAAGCTTCACCAAAACCGCCAGCTTTAAAAGTTATCCTAATCCGGTACGCCAAAACGAAACATTTACTATCGAAGTAGGAGAAGAAAATGTAGCTTCCGGCAATTTCATTGAATTATGTGATCAGAGCGGTCGCATGGTTTATCGCCAAGCTATCACAAACAGTGAAGTTAAAGTACCGACACGCCGTATGAAAGGGATGTATATCTATAATATAATATCTGGAGGTAAGGCTATCAATACAGGTAAAGTGATAGTACAATAAATATAGACCTATCATCCTACTTTGAGAAGAAGAAATACATAGGAAAAAAATTGTAACTAAAAGAAAAATCTACCTATTTTAATAATGAGACTTCTTTTAGTTACAATTTTCCTCTTTCCACTATATTACATTCACTTCTTTAGTTTAGAATATTAGAGTTGTGAAAAACATCAAGAGTATCTTAATCTTATTCGTTGTAGAGAATCCCCTCTATCAAAATAGCATTTATCCAATGCTCACGCCCTTTTATTTAGAAGTACGCCAGACTGAGAATAAAAAAAACGGACAACGGTGGAGTGATGGCACCGCACAGCATGGAGAAATATCGGGAGGCTTTGCACCTGTATGCTACGACAACCGAGAGTGTGAAATCACTGGCAAGACGATTCGGGTTCAACGACTGTTCATTTGGACAGTTCATCAGAAGACAGTTCCCCGAACTGCACGAACAGCACCAGAAGCTGGTACGACAGATGAAAAAGACTGATTAAAGTTATATATCACAAGAAACCCAACGATTACCCAAATGTTACGTAGCTAATATTTACATCTACCAACGAACACCAACTAAAAGATAACAAGACCTCACATTTTTTCTTTTCGCTGCACAAGAATCACTTTTTTATCGTACATTTACTATACTCAAAAGGTCATTTACGGTAGCATACAAATAAAATCCGTTGCCGTTGCTATATTGTTACTTACGGTTGTATCTATAAGCATAAATAACTCATTTACAGCATACTATAATTTTACATTGGTTAGTAATCCACTATAACTACACGCTCTGCTTCCGTAGTTGTGGGCTCTCCTGAGAGGATTAGGGCATTGCCCTAATGACCCACTCAGGGTGTTACCTTAAGAACCCGGCAAGGACTTTCAGCCTTATGCAACCCGAGCAAAGAGTGACCCTCTCTTTGCAAACTCCGCTTAGGAAACTGTCCTAAGAACTTTATCAATACGTTTCACTCAAAATTAAGAACAGGAAAATGGCACAGACATCAGACCATATCAAGCCTTGCAACATAGGCAGTAGCAAGGCACACAACAGACGCACCCAAGAATATCTCAAACGCATCAACAAGGATCGGCTCTATATCAGAAGCGACCTTACACCGCAAAACTCGTCATGGGAGTCCTCGCTGATGGAGGGAAAGGACTTGACCGCTTATTATAATGAAATCGCCCGGATGGTAAAAGAGAAAACGGGACGTGCCATGCAGACAAAGGAGCGGACAGTCATCAACAAAAAGACCGGCAAGACAAAAATCGTCAATGGCAGTTCTCCGCTTCGTGAGAGCGTGGTGGTGTGCAAACAAGACACGACCATAGACCAGCTTAAGAAATATTGCGACCGCTGCCATGTGCGATGGGGAATCACAGCCCTGCAAATCTTCATCCATCAGGATGAAGGTCATTACAGCATACCGGGCGACAACTCCACACGGAAACCGAACTGCCATGCCCATATCGTATGGGACTGGATGAACCATGAAACAGGCAAATCCTGCAAGCTCGGTAAAGTGGACATGAGCCTGATGCAGGACATGGTAGCGGAATGCCTTGAAATGGAGTGTGGCACTAGAAAAGAGAAAACAGGCAAGGAACATCTGGAACGCACGGACTTTATCATCGCCAAGCAGAAGCAGGAAATGGAAGAAGCCGCCAACAAAAAGAAACACCTTGAACACGAGAACCAAATCCGTGAAAAAATCGGTGCGGAACTGGATGAAGAAATTGCCCGTAAGCAGAACAAGGTAAACCGGGAGAATGGCAATACCATTCTTTCCAACGCGGCAAAATTACTCGGCAAGGGTAAATATGCTGATATGGAAAAAAAACACTGCCTTGAAAGAACGTTTGGTAGGTATGACATACAAGATGAAAGCGATGGAACAGGAACATCGCTCACAGTTGGAACAAACATCCGAAAGGCAGGCAAACCTTGAATCCATCATCAAAAGACAGCAATCTGAAATTACCCATCTGCATAAGATGATTGAAGAGAAGAACAAACAGATTGCAAAACTTGACAGGCTGGCTTATCCGCAGCGTTATCGCCTTTCTTCGAGAGCAGAACTTATCCGAATCTTCGTGCTGAACTATCGCAATCCATCCCTGCATATCTGGACGAAAGTTGGGGATGCCCTTTTTGATGACACGAAATATGACATTCCATACGATACCGCTCAAAGGCATTTTCGTGAAGAACTGACGGACGAGGAATTTGTCAATGCCGTTTTTGAACCACAGGAACAAGTTAACGAAGCACAAGTCCAACTACTCGGTGCGGCTTTCATGCTGGCAAGTGGCGGTCCAGCACAGGCTCATGTCGGTACAGGTGGCGGTGGCTCACAATCAGATATGCCGTGGGGTGAGAAGAAAAAGAGTAGTGGAATAAAACGATAAAATTAAACGTTTGTACTCATTTTTGATATATAATCCAACTTGCACAATTCAAACAGCCTTCATGACAAATCAAGTCTTTTGCATTTATCATTTCAGCGTATCCTTGATAGATTGGCATAAGCGACGTTATTTGCTCAAAGGCTTGTTTGTCTTCCGGATAACCGAATGAAGGAATGAGTAACACTTTGTCTGTTTGAAGCCAATTGATGTATGCCCAATTATGTTTATGTTGACGTTGGGTGTTATACTCCAGCTTGAAAACCTCATTGAAGTGTTGTCGCAGAATCTCAATAACTTTAGAGGTGAAATTTTTGTCAAATCGGTCGTAATTGGTTATCAAAACGCGGTCATTGCCTATATACCTGACTAAGCCATCTGAATGACCATAAAGTTCAGACTCATCCCAAGGGAGAATAACCAATTCGGCCATAAAATGTTCTTCTATGGCTTTGGCCAGTTCTTTCCATGATATCCTGTTTTCTTTGAATACCTTTTCTATCATAATGATTTTATTATCGCAGCGAATCACATTACCGCCATCTACTATTAAAGGCTTTGTAGGTTGTTTTACTTCAAACCCTAAATCATTGCAAACTTGGTTTCCATCTGTCCGTGTTGCAAGCAGTTCTTTCGTTTCATGCAAATAATCAGGATCATAATCAAAGCCACAAAATGTATCTGCTGCAATTTGAATAGGCATATAGTCCCTGCACCAAACATCGTTCGTATTGACGAGTAATCGATATTCAACACTGTGTTTTTCGAGTGCAGAGACCAGCGATGCATATGTCTTGGGAGAAACTCTTTGCAGCAAAGAAGAGAAATAAACCCTATTACACTGGAAGTCTGTTATCATAATTGTGGCTTTGGATTGTAATTTTTTGTTGTACTTTCCAGTATAACGTGATATTTTCCTGTTTTATCTTTAGTCTCGACTATTCTCTTGGTAGGCTTATCCCAATTTACGTCATCAAAAACAAATCGCTGGTACAAGCTGTCTTTTATGCCTATGCGTTTTGTGACATTACCAATTTTTCTGTCTTTATTGAATGTGTCAGGAATAGCAATTATATCAGGCATCCCAGAACAATGATTGAATATCTCGTACATTGATAGCTTCGGACCACCGACGACTCCAATCTGTTCCCATTGCTTCTGTTCGTCCTGTTTGTATATTTCTATACCGCGAATAAGAATGCCTCCAAATCGCATCAATTCATTGTCATCTTGAATTGTTTCAAAAGCAATATCTACACCGCTGGCATGAAAGAACCATTCCTCGCATTTGCAATCACGGCAGTATGTGCTTATGTCTATGTCCTGTTCATTAGCATCATATAGATAGAACTCTATTTCGGCAAAACGATAAATAACATCACAGTTATCTCTCGAATCATGCTTAAGAATGCAATAGTGGTTCATTAGTTCTGTTGCAATCTCATTGAAATGTTCCCTTTGTATATCTTTAAGAAAACTCAAATTCATGGTGTCTATCAATTAAAGGTTAATGTATGATTACAATAGCAAACACAAGGTTCGCCTTCTCTGCTCGTCCGACATTCAAACGCCAATAATGTCTAACGCAATCATAGATATCTGCTCGTTCTTTACTCTTATATGTCTTTGATTTTCATACATAACACCCCAGCCTTATACTGATGTTCTTTATCGGTATGCTTTCCTGACACATAGAAATCATTAACATCGCACACCAATTCCCCCTTTCTGTTACAGTGTACCATTGCAACTTTGTCTGCAAGGTGATAAATACCGATGGCATTGTTGCGAATACATGCCAGCAAGTCCTTGTCTTCTTTAACAAGAGCACACAAAGATGATTCTTTGAACTGTTCTGCCAGCGTTTCATTTATACCACGCAGATATGGCTTTTTGCTTTCTTTCGCTATTTCCATAGTATTCTATTTTCTCTAACTTTATCATTCAAATCTTTGAGACTGTTTATCAACTCTTCAAATGATACAGACTCACCATAAATCATGTGCAACCGCATATTCTCATAGTCGGATTTCCACTGTTCAATAACAGAAGCAGGTGGAACTATATTGAGCGTTGAAGGATAAAGTGTGTCATAATCAAAACCACGCAAACCTATGAATGTGCGACGATGTTCTACCACCTGACGGTAAAGCACTGTATCATTGATAGCACACTCGGCTATTGGAGTTTTCAACATCTGTCCGATGTCATACATGTGCCGTGACATACGCTCTATTCTGATTAAATCCCTTGGTTTGGCAAATTCCTCATGAAGCAGGAATACCTTTTCAAGAAAAGTGCGTTCGGGAAGCACTGCACGTACCATGAACTTTGGTTCTGTAAAAGGAGCTTTCGGATATACTTGGTCTATCATTGAATCAAGAGCAATCCCACTTACAGGCTCGCTCATTGACCTTCCGCTGACTTCCACTTTTACTTTTGGCAGGATATATTGATTGCCGTCCATACCATCTATGGAAACGGATAACACAGAATCATAGTTGATATTTATGACTTCCGGGTCGGTCGTGGTGACAGGGGTAATGTCCACATTCACCTTGAACTTTTCTTTTGACATGCCGTTTTGGTACAACAGCTCTACCAAATCGTGTTGCATGGTTTCACGAACAAAGAAACAAGCTGCGCGACGCAACTTGTCACTGATTTGCGTTTTAGATAATGTCCCGCTGAAACCAAGATATTCCCGGTCAATGGCAATGTCTATATCTTCTGAAAAGCGGTCAATCAAATGCCAGCACTTACTCAGCGATGTACCGCCTTTGAAAGACAGATGATCGGCATACGGCAAACTGAACATTGCGCGGAGGACTGCCGTCACCCACCAATCCTTTTCTATGACCTCACGTTGTCTTATATTCAACTCCGTGGAAACACGGTCAAGTATATCCACACGGTCTTCCGTTGACAAATCAATGAATTTCATCGCTGCAATATCGTTTTTATCCATGTCGGAGCAAGCACTATATCGTGATTGAAATCCTGTTCCGAAACATGTTCTGTTATCATTTTTTTTATTATTTCCTTCTGGTCTTTTGTTATGTTTTTCTCGCCAATCTCACGCATGGCGAGAACTGCCAGTTGCATCAGTTGGGATTGATAAGCGAAATTCCCCAAGTCGTTACTATGCCGGAATGTGATACTCTTTCCCTCTCCAAACCTCATCTGCCGGGCAGAACCATCTGTTATGTAAATGATATTAGCCGGAACCTGTGTGGATAATCCTAATTTGTTAAGCGCATAAGCTCCTGTCGGAATGACACGCGCATTGTCCCGTTGCGCTATTTTTAAGGCAATGGCATCTAAGGATGGTTCTCGTAGCGTATCATCCCACTTGTCATATGTAGGTATATAGTAAATGCCTTTTGCAAAGCGACACAAATTCCCATTGCGACACAAACGGCTTAATCCCGACCGTACAGCATCGGGAGTACCACACGTTGTGAAGTCATCAGGGATAAATATTGTCCCCTCCTTTGCATGTTCCACAATATCGTACATCGCCTTGTAAGAACTGTTTGCACCCATAATTACAATTTTGCCACAAAATTAATATTTTTTTGTGTTATCCCATAATTCCACATGGAATTTATTTACTCTATCTTCTGATAATATGGATTTTCATGCTTTATTCATCTACCATAGCGTTTTTATGGAAATAAATCAAAGTGTTATTATCCACAAAAGATCGCTGATGGTCTGAAAAAGATTTCCGATTCAGCCTTTTCCGATTGCAGTAGTTTGACTTCTATTGTTATTCCTAATAGTGTGTCAAGTATAGGAAAGGCTCTTTTATCAGGTTGTATAACTTTACATAAGTTATCGTTACCATTTATTGGATCTTCTTTAGATAAACCATTGGACTCAAGTAGATCATTAGGATACCTTTTTATGTCAAAAACTTTCAAATATCCGGCACAAGAAGATAAAATAGAAGGTTATATTGCTATATTATATGGTTCTACAGGTCAATTCTCAAATAAGCATGCTTATTATATTCCAATTTCATTGAAAGAAATAAATGTCACAAATCAAATGCAGCTTTCTGACGGTAGTGATGATCACAGAATATTTCCAGGTGTTTTTGGAGGTTGTACAAATCTTGAAACGATAAACCTACCATTAACAACCACAATTGGAAAATATGCATTCCGCACCTGCTCCAACCTAAAATCACTTTCTTTACCTATAGCAAAGAGTATCAATTATACGCAGGAATTAACATTCCCAAGTTCTCTTGCTTCTTTAAATATTGGTAATCTTGAAAATTTAAACCGGGAGATGCTTTCTAATTTAAGTAAACTGGAAGAACTCACTATCCCTTTTGTTGGTACAGGAGTAAAAGAAACCGCTACAGGGGTACAAGGATTATTTGGCGATCTTTTTAGTACCGACTCTAATTCCGGAATGAAAGCTGTTACTCAATATTATCAGGATAATAAAGCTAAAACGTATTATTTACCTGCCAATTTAAGGAAAGTAACAGTTACAGAGGAATGTGAAGAGCTTCAATATGGCGCTTTTTATGGTTGTTCTACCATTAAAGAAATCACACTTCCTTATACCTTATACATGGTTGGTGAAAAAGCACTTTATGGTTGTGCTGGTTTAACTGATATCTATTGCAAGGGAGCTGCTCCCGCTGCTGCCTACGACAATAGTTTTACCGGAATCAGAGTCACCACTTGCAAACTACACATCCCCTATAACACTACAGACCTCTATAAGGCAAGTGATGGCTGGAAGAAATTTTTCTATATGCAGGAAGAAGCCCCCCTGACTGTCAATGTGACTAAAAATATATTGAATGCAGGTATTATTTTAGGAATCACTGAATACCAGCAAGGAGCCATGGTAAACTTGTCAGCACGAGCGAACTCAGGCTATCGTTTCAAATGTTGGATGGATAACGGAGAAATAGTTAGCGAAGAAGATAATTACTCCTTTACTATCAATGAAAACAAAAATTTATTAGCCGTATTTATACCTGTACAAAATGAAAATTCACTGATCATCAACACAGAAAGTAATGCAGTTAATTTTACATGGAAAACAATAGATGATACGAATGAATACATATTAAAAATATATTCGGACATAGATATGAAGAAAGAAATCGCTTCTTATCAATTTGATGCAAAAGGCGAATTAGTCACTCGTACAGCCTCCAAGCTTTCTTTCCGTGTGACGGATTTAAAACCGGAAGTTACCTATTATTATAGCTTAATTGCAAATGATAAATCTAATAAAACCCTATCCGAACAAATAGGGACATTTTCTACAACGCCTACAGGTATTGAAGACATATCAACTTCCACCAATATTTGCATAAGAGTAGAAGGCTCTTCTCTTTGGATAGAAAATGCACAAGAAAAAATGATCTCCGTATATAACTTACAGGGCGTATGCCAAACAGTTATTCATAAAGCAAAAGATATGGAAATGATACAGATAGATCATTCGGGTATTTATTTGATAAAAGTGGATAAGCTTTTGCAGAAAGTCATTATTAAATAATCTATTTAAGAAGGGAGAGACATTTTAAAAGGGTTTCTTCCTTTTCTTTTTTGAATCATAGAACTATCTTTGCTGATTAAAACCAAGAAAGGAGAATGAGCAATGTACGAATGGGCTAAAGAAATGAATTGTGCTGTCACAGTATGTGACACCAAAGGAGTTATCCTTTTTATGAATGATAAAGCATGTAAAACATTTGCCAAACACGGCGGTCTGATCGGTAAGAATCTTTTCGATTGCCACAATCTACAATCACAGGAGAAGATACGTGAGATGCTGGCAACAGGTGGCAGTAATGCCTACACGATAGAAAAAAATGGCATCAAGAAAATGATCTATCAAACACCCTGGTTTAACGAAGGAGTAGTAAGTGGTCTGGTGGAAATATCAATGGAACTTCCGGAAGAGATGCCGCATCACATACGAAAATAAAATCATCACGAGAAGATTATTTTCACTTACATAGCCATACAGGAATGAATAAATTTACGATTAGACGATTGACGATCTACAATTGGGATTACTCTATCTCTAATAGCGTTGAAACAGGCTTTTAAAAGAGCAACTTCAATCGTACATCGTCAATCGTCCAATCGTAAATTTATTCATATTCGTACAATCATGAACTAACTTCTTGATACCTGTAACCCTTTGTCAGATAAAGTCATTTCTACAAATCGTGCACAAGGGTTAGGCGCATATTCTGTGAGTATCCGACGAATCTGAACAGCCGCCTGTGGATCTTTGGCAACCATATACAGATATCCGCCACCACCAGCTCCCGGCAACTTATGCCCTAAAGTATAATCTTCAATCAAACGGATTATCTTTTCCACTTCCGGTGGATTTGTACCGGCATCAAGTGCTTTATTCTGTATCCAACTCTTTCCTACCAACTTACCGTAATTTATGAAGTTACCACGTAAAATAGCCTCATTCATATCCAAAGCATGTATTTTCATCTCTGACAACAAAGCAAGATGATTCCCGGAATTAAGAAACATAGAACGGACAATCTCTCCTAAAATACCTTTTGCCGTACGGGTTATACCAGTATAATAAAGCAAATGACAATCCCGATATTCAGGATTCGTAAATAACTGATCGGGTAACCAACGCACTAACGGAGTCTGGTCAAATCCGGATTCCGTTTGCAACAACTTAACTCCGGAGAAAACGCCACCATATTGATCCTGCCAGCCTCCTCCCGTGGTAAGCAACTGCTCCAATACCAATGTACAACGACAAATCTCATTCTTATCCCATGCCAAACCACAGAAATCATTGATTGCTCCCAACACAGTAGAAGCAAGAATAGAACTTGTTCCCAGTCCGGAACCTGCCGGTATAGCTGCAAGCAATGTAACTTCAATACCGGCACCAAAAGCTTCTAACTGTTCCCTCAAAGAATCATATTGCACCTCCGAGAACTGAGGAAGAAAGCCAGCCAATGCCAATGCGGCTTTAGGTATAGAGAAAGGAGAACCTATTTTTCGGTAATCCTGCAACTCTTCATACGTATTCACCACTTCCATCGCTCCCATATCTATGGAACGAAGTACAACATGAGGTTCTTTACAAGTTTTGACGTATACTTGCAAAGGAGGTTGCCCGTTCAGTTCGATAGCCAGATTCACCACATTTCCCCCCGAATAAAGCGAATAAGGAGGAGTGTCTGTCCAGCCACCGGCCACATCGATACGTACAGGACTACGTCCCCATACAATCTGATCGGAATAAACATTCAGCTTCGGATTACATTTCTGCTTGCAAACCTGCCCTAGTAAGCCATTTCGCAAAAGATTGAATGCCTCTTTCTCTTCTTCCTTGCTGCCCGGATCATTTTTCAATTCCATCACGCGCGCCCGCAACATCCGGTTATGCATTTGCAATAACTGTGCAGTATCACCCGGCAGTGCCTGGGGCACTTCAAGTCCGAGATTTACAAATTCATGGGCAGCATCTTCCAAATCGAGCTGATAGAAAACACTCTTCTCATAATTGTCTGACAAACCCTTCCAGTTTTCTCGACGAAAAGCCATACGTTGAGCATAAAGCCGTTGCAGATTGGCACGGGCAGAAATTTCATCAGCAGAGAACTTCATACAGTTCAACCACAACACACGTCCTTCTGCCAGATTAGGTTCCGTTGTCATCCAACGCAACAATAAACCAAGTTCATCAACCGACTCCGTCATTGGAAAGATGGAAGCTGCCTGTAAATCATCCGTACCCCCCTGAATGTCATTCCAGTTAATGCCACGCTGTTCCATCCATTCAACAAAAGGAATACCAGTAAACAGAGTACCGGGTGAATCCAATGCGCCCTTAAACACGTCATCCAGTCCATATGGGCGTACCACAAATCCGGCTTCTCCCATAGGAACTACGTCCAAACAAATACCATCGGGTACCGTTATCTCCCAATCATTCTCCGGTACCCCGGTAATAATCTGACGAGATCCCAGTTTCCAACCTTTCCCCACATAACTGTTCTCAATCCATAAGTTGGCATTTTCGGAAGAGAAAGAGATACTGGTAGAAGCATTTTGTACAAAGATGGCGGGATTGGGTTTTACCTTACGATGCATGATTAATCGCTGATCACGCACTTTATCCTGTACAGCCGATGTAGAAGAGATTAACTCACGGCTCGTGCCATAGTGGTAAAACTCTCCCCCGGGTAAAGGCAGTATAGCGACGGAAAGACTATTCAGTTCGACATCTTCTATTTTGGGATGACTCCCCAGTGCAAGCCCATAATCTGAATAAAGATCATAATAGGTAATCTCTCCGGAATTAGTATCAAGAGAACGTTTCATCAGCAATTCCACAGCACGGTCGCTAAGCAACCATATCCCAATATCCATTAAAAACAGATGTGTTTTTGCCAGTCCTTCCAATTCTGCAAGAGAGGGCTTTTGCAGCATAAAGTCGAGAATATCCGGTGTCTTACGATCAGAGACAAACACTCCATGATGCGTAGCTAATGACGGATTGACCCAAAGCCCATAACATACCACATCGGCCTGAGGAATCTCCTGCAAGGGCTTCTCCGAACGGATATATACATCTCCGCTGGCTATCAATGTATGCATATTCTCCGGAGCCATGTTCATAATTCTCTCATAAAGCGGCAATTGCAAAGAGAGTAGATTCTGCCCTAACTTCTGTCCACGCTCCCAACTGAAAACAGGGATCGGCGTAAGAATTTTCCCGGAAGGGGCATATCCCGGAAGTCTCCGGCTCTGCCCTCCGGCATGTAGTAAAATTCGTTTTTCAGCTCCCAACCAGTTTGAAAAAGACTCTTTAGAAGCATAATTCTCATGACATGCCTGTAACAACCAAGTTGTTCCACCACCCGAACCTAACTTTGCTCCAACAGGATCGGAAGTACAAAACCATTCTGAGGCATCTACTTCTTCCAGTTCATGAAAGCAGTGCACCAGATTCGGAGGAAGAGATAATAATTTCTTCATGATATATCTGATATTTTATTTGTATGTATTAACGTATTTCATCGTATTTCCATAGGCACCGGGCCATATCTACATTACCACTCTTTTTGAAGCAGACACCTTCGAGTTGCAACAAGGTCCGTTGCTCTTCCCACCCGGGAACAAGCCTACCCTGTGCATTGACTACCCGGTGACAAGGAAGATTCAGGTCAAGAGGTACCTGCTTCAAACTACGTCCCACCATGCGTGAACATTGTGGTTTTCCCAGCAAAGCGGCTATCTCTCCATAAGAGATTACTTTCCCGGCAGGAATATCCCGTACCACTGCATACACCTCCCGGCAGAAGGCATCGGACATGGTTTCTTTACCAACCTTATAATCTTTCATTCCGTTTCTTTATCCTTTACGTTTCAAAAACTCCGTCGGACTCTCCCCAAACTGTTCCTTATAACACTTTGTAAAATAAGAAGGAGAAGTAAAGCCTACTTCATAAGCAATCTCCGCCACCGTCAGTTCCGAAGAAGCCAACAGAGAAGCCGCCCGCTTCAGACGCGCCATACGCAACAATTCATTAGGAGCATAATTGGTCAGCGATTTTATTTTGCGATAGAGCTGCACACGGCTCAGTCCCATATCTTTTCCTAAATCTTCTACATTCAATCCAGAGTCACTCATCTTCTCTTCAATAATCTTCTTGAATTTCTCGACAAAGTCTTTATCGAGATCACAGATATCCTCCTTCGCCAGTGTCTGCCGATCACCAAAGAATTGCTTTAACCGTTGGTGTGAATCTATCAGATTACGGATACGTGCCAACAGAAGCTGCGAACTAAAAGGTTTGGAAATGTATGAATCTGCCCCACCATCATAGCCCTGTATGCGTTGTTCGTCCAGCGAACAGGCAGTCAGCAATATCACAGGAATATGACACGTCTGCAGCTCACTCTTCAACCGGCGGCAGCACTCAATACCATCCATACCCGGCATCATAACATCCGAGATAATCAGATCAGGCACATACTTCATTGCTTTCCGGATACCTTCGGAGCCATTAGCGGCCTCAATCACAGAATATTCTGCATTGAGCAACCCATGGACATACGAACGTATATCCGCATTATCATCAATTATCAGTACAGACATCCTTGAAGAGTCATAGCCCAACTCCTGTTCCTCTTCATCTTCTGAAAACTCAACAGGCAAATCCTGCTCAGATACTTCCAAAGATAATGTATCTGCAACAGACGTACAGTTACATACCGGTAGTTCTACCGTAAACATCGTCCCCTGCCGTTCGTCACTTTCTACCTGTATCGTACCACCATGCATCTCTACAAAAGCTTTGACCAATGCAAGCCCGATACCCGACCCCGCATGATGCATATCTATCTTATAGAAACGGTCGAAAATGCTACAGATATGTTCTGCCGAGATAAGACTGCCGGTATTGGCTACTGTAAAACGGAAGAAGTTCTGCCCTTCTTTTTCCTGTGCGGAAAGACGAACCGTAACCTTTCCATTCTCCGGCGTAAACTTAAACGCATTGGAAAGAAGATTAAAGTAAATCCGCTCTAATTTCTCTACATCAGCAAGTGTATGATAATCTGTATCAGGCATACTATCAAAAGAGAAGCGAATATGTTTCTTACGTGCCGCTGCAAGGAAAGATTCGTTCCAGTTTTCAAAACACTGCAACATATCTATCGAGACAGGAGTATACTCCATTTTGCCATTCTCGTACTTACGGAAGTCCAGAATCTGATTGACCAGACGCAACAAAATATTCACATTGCGCTGAACAAGCAGCAACAACCGATGCTGATCACCGGAAAGGTCTTTGTCTGCAAGTAATTGCTCTACCGGGTCGGCAACCAATGTCAACGGAGTGCGGAAATCATGAGAGATATTTGTGAAAAACACCAGTTTGGCATGAGTAGCTTCTTCCAGCTGATGCGAAAGCTGTATCAACTGATCACGTTGTTCGGAAAGAGTATCCCGCTGCTCTTCAAGCTGCTTCTTTTGTTTGGATAACTCAATATTCAGCCTATTTTTGACACGAAGCGCTTTATAAGCCACCAGCAACAATCCGGCTACCAGCAGTAATACAAGCAAACTACCATAAAGCACCACTTGCTGATTGGCATAGCGAGAGAGATAGCCACTGATACGTCCGTTCAGCGTTTCAATCTTTTTATCCAACTCAGCGATATGAGCAGTCTGGAGCTTCATTACCGGAGCGTTAATCGGATCTACAATGGCAGTCTCCATCGTGGTTTCACGTGCAAAAGGCTTCTTTTCGAGAATGTTCATTGCCATTTCCAGTACCTTATCTCCATTGGTAGGATAAATAAAAGTTGCATCCAACACACTGTCCAACACCAACTCTACTCCATTCCCTTTGCCCGGCAAGGCATCAATACCCACAAAAACAATATCTTTGGCCCGCCCCAGCTTTTCAGCCGCTTCAAAAGCTCCCGGTGCGATGCGGTCATTATGAGAGTATACGGCATCTATCTTCGGATAAATCCGCAATAAAGAATCCATAATAATCCGTCCCGGTTCACGTTCCCATGCAGCATCGGCCCTGGCCAACAGATGAATATCCGGATAACGGCTAATGGCACTCATAAATCCCTGGTGCCTCTCCATAGCCGGAGTTGAACCGCTCAGGCCGGTAAGCTCTACTATGTTTCCTTTACCACCCAGTTTGGCGGCAAGATACTTTCCTACTTCGCGTCCTATCTCATAGTTATCTGCTCCCATAAAAGCAGTATATTTGTCAGAAAGAATCTTTCTGTCCACCACAATTACGGGAATACCTTTATCAAAGGCCTCTTCTACTATTGGTGTAATCGGTGCTGCCTCATTGGGGGTAACAATCAGCAGATCTACCTTCTTATCAATAAAATACTGAATATCTTCCTGTTGCCTCCGGTTATCGTCATGCGCCGAACGTATCTCTACAGACACCCCTTCATAAAACATGGCTTCGCGCAATATTTCATCATTCATCTTATGCCGCCAGCTGTCATCACTACACTGAGACATACCGATTACATAGCGCGGAGTATCCCTCTTGCAGGAGGTCAAGGCAAGTATAAAAAGTACGACTGAAACAATATATCTCATAATTTATTCTGTTCTTCTCTCTGTGACTTGTATATTACGTATCTCGTTATTTGCATTCACTACCAGAAAATACATCAACTCCACTTTCGCCGGATTAAGTGAATAGGTCCCTGTATAACGCGGGAGCAACGAAATGCGGAAAAGATGTTTTCCTACTGGTAACTTCTCACAAAAGATAACGGTTTTTTCTTTAAAATATTCGCGATGTACCTCCGAAATATTACTATTTATTTTAGAATTATAGCTACAGGATGCAGGAATCGGTACTTCCAGCATCACATATTCTGCTCCAGCTTGCTTTACATTGAGAGTAACCACCAGTGTAGCAGGTTCTCCTGCTTTCAACCGGTCACCCCCCTCAAAAACAGACTGTACTTCAAATGCATCACTGCCATTAGCTTCTGTCACCCGCTTTACGATAGATGAACTAAGTATTAGAGGTATCCCCTCTTTACGGGTCAGCACCAGAGACTCACCGGCAGCTAAACGGGTGGTATAAGGAAACTCTGTTATTTGCCGATTTTCCTTTCCTGTGAGTTCTACAATTGCCGGAACACCTTGTTGAGATTGCCCATCCAGCAAATCATCCAACACAGTTGCCACCGCCAAAGAAGCCTGGTAAGTATTCCAACCCATATTTCGCGTACGAAGAATATGCCATTGCATTGCTTCTTTTAAGTGACTCAAAGAAGGTTCACTCTTGATTATCCGATAAGCGATCAGCGTATTTTCCAATCCGGTGTAATCACAGTAGGATAATCTTCGGTCGTCCGTACAATATACTCCACCCAGCGCATCTTCTTTCAGGTACCTGCGAATACTGTCGGCCACACTAACCCGCGATTGTAACATCTCCCAAAGCAACAGTTTTTCTTTGAGATAGGATTGAGGTAAATATGATTTATCAGCTTCTTTTAAGGTCTTTTCTTTTGCCTCACATTGCTCTACCAATGGATTCAGCAAACGGAATATTGCCGCACAATCCTGTTCTATCCCCCAATACCACAAAGCATGAAACAGGTATACATCCTCTAATCGTTTCCCTCTGAAAGGCTGTGCCAATTCATAACGTACTCTCAATTTATCCAAATTAATCCGAACCTCATAACCGTCTTCCATAGCCATCTTCAAGGCTCTCAGAATATGTCCCGACATCCATGAAGAAGATTCTGTCGTACGTCCCCACCATCCCCAAAGCTGTTCGTCATTCTGATTATTGACCAGACGGCGAATAATCTTTATTATCTCCTTCTCACCCGTAAACCTTTCACCGTTATAATAAGCTATCTTTTTCTGTCCCAACAGTCCTATCAGTTTAGAAGCCAATTGTTCATTACACCAATAGCGATATCTCCCTAAATAATTAACAGCGTCCTGATAACTATCTAACTGACTTCCGCTAAGTTCCACCCTGACTTCCTCCCCCGGTCCGGCTTTCACCTTCACCGTTTCATCCTTTTGCAAAACACAAAGAGATCCTTTTGACAACTCAGTCCCCTGTGCAACTACAGGAATCATATGCTCTTCTCCATCTCTGTAACCATCGTCACGAGTAAAAATATAACCGACCTTCATACTATCCGACGTGGTAACCTGCACAGGCAATCCTATGCTATAAGTTCCTTTTAATCTTACCTCCTGTCTCATCAACGTGTCAGCCTCAACACAAAAAACGGTACTCCCTTTTACCTCTTCCTCTTTTGTATAATTACGTATTGTCCCGGTGAAATTAGTTGTATCGCCCACAGTCAGGAAACGCGGTGTTTTCAATTCCGCCATCAGCGGTTTGTAGGATTGTATCGACTGACGGTAAGTACCGGAATTCAGTTTACGATTCATAGCATAAACCACTGCATCCCATTTTGTTATATTATCAGGAAAAGTCACATTAAACTGCGCTTTGCCTTCTTTATCCGTATACAACTTCGGCTCCCAAAAGCCTACATCAGAGAAATTACGACGAAGCCCGTTCAGTTGCATCAATTCATCATACAGCTTATGTTCAGCCTCTTCAGAAGTTTTCGCCTCTTCATCCGGAAGTTCTTCTTCGGGAGGGATAGCATCAGCACCACTTCTCGTAGTTGTAGTTAAAAGACCACTCACAGAACCAGCGAGAGCAGACCGGACTCTGGTTCCATATCCCGTTACTACTACTTCATCAAGCGCCAAATTATCCTCCTTCATCATAACAATCAACTCCGTATTAGGCCTTACTTCCACTTCCTTCGTTTGCATTCCGATAAAACTGAATTCCAGCGTACTATTACCTCCACGTTCGCACATCAACTCAAAATATCCGTCAATGTCTGTAACAGCACCATTTCTGGTTCCCTTCTCTACAACCGAAACACCAGTCAACGGCTCGTCATCTCCTTCAATATATACATAACCAGACACTTTATCTCTGCCTGCCCAACGCGTTTTCGTCAGCCTTAATTCACGATAAGTCGGTTTCAAAGAGAACGTACCAAGGTGTCTTTGCAATGCCAGCCACTGTGAAGAGAGAGAATCCCGCTCGTGCCATACCGACATTTCCATATTGATATCCACATGATGACAAGGACGCAATTCAATACTATCCCGTTTCAGATATTTCCCGTTATTATAAAGAACAATAATATTATATACACCTGTAGGGATCTCAAGATTCCTATTCCCATTTTTAACAATCATATCCGGATAAGAAACTTTCCGGGTAATCCGATCTTCAAATAATAAACCAGCCACTCCGGTAGAGTCTTTTTCTACGGGTAACCGAAGATTTAGCGCTTTATCCGATTGAGCAATACAGATGTTTTGCGGATGCCAGGCATTTCTCTGCCTGCATTTCTCTACAAACTGCCGAAATACTTCTGGTGTGAAATAAAAATCATTCAGGTTGGTTATTACATCAGTAGATGAAAAACTAAGATATTTAGGACAAAGCTCTTCTGAATATTTATAAACCACATTGCCTTCAAACTCATAAGCAAAACCACCCTCGTGCCGATACTCTACCCCATTGGCATACTTCCAATATCCCGGCTCTACCGGACCAACCAATACACTTTTCATACGCGGAAGTGCGTAATTGAGATAAACCGGACACATCTTGCCAAATTCTCCCTCCAGACAAGTATATTCTACTCCATCCGGTACGGGAAGACGACAGAGATAAAACTGGTACCGTTCTTCCTCTTTACGGGAAAAAACAGTTCGCCCCTGCCTGTCCCGGATTGTTTTCAGCCAGACTGTTTTTGCTTCCTCCGGAACCTGCTCCATATCCAGGCTCAGGATGGTCTTCTTTCCTTTCTCAAATGAGATAGAATCCAACACGATAGCCCTGTCACACAAGCGTAAAGTCACTTTTTGTTTGGATGATTCGGACGGTATCCGGAAAGAGTATCCTTGCGGTTGTTTAGTCCACGAAAAGTAACAAGGCTTATCATTCAATTCTATCACATAAATAGTTACGGACTTCCCTCCCATCATCACGTAAGGTGCAAACTGAGTACTGCCATCGGGTGTATCCATCACATGTCTGAACAATTGCCCCGAAGGGTATATGAACCGATAATAAGGCAAGCGATCAAGATGCGCCAATCTATTCCAATGTTCAAAATCCAATGAGGCAGAATGCAAATAGTTTTTCTGTTTCATCGAGTAGCTCGCCCGTTGCTCACGTGCCTGTGGTTCGGCTCCATAATAAGGCAAATCGGGTATATCATATCCCAACTGAGAGTTTACAGAAAAAGCGGTAAGATCTACATTCGGCACAGGTTCTCCGTATCTATCGCGTACGTGTAATGTAGCATCTACTCTCTGTCCCGGATAAATTCGCTTCGGCAGATTCGTTTCCACAGACAGGCTGTTGGGGTAAACACGATACACACGTTTCAGTGACCTCTCTTCATTTCCCATGAAATAGAACACTTCAATGTAATAAACCGCTCGAGTATCAATGTCACCAATATGCAAGTCCAGCTCCTTTCCCGCCCCCTTTTGCAAAAGCTGATTACCTTGATAGACATACCACGACACATCCAAATTCAAAGGATTCGTCAGGCAAGCTTTCAATGAGTCGCTATCTATCTCCCCTTTCAAATCCAACTGACTATTCATATCTGCAACTGCAATACGTGATTCGTAGTTAAAAGCCGGTACTCTTAAAAGATAACCCGTAGCAGCCCGGCTAAATTTCTGCTCATAAGGTAGATGAATCTTCCGGATCTTTTTATCATTCCCACATATTAACTCAGCTTCTACACTTCTCTCCACCCCCTTGTCCAGAAATGCAAAACGTAAAGAATCCCCCCGGGTATGATACTGCAATTCGTAGTGTGAATGATAAAAAGTGGCACGGCATCGTTGTTCTCTCCGCTCATTGTCCGGCGTCAGTAAAAGTACATTCACCTCGTATGCGCAATCTGACGGACCAAATATATCGGCAGGAATCTCAAGATGCGTTTTCCCTGTTGCATCCAGACTGACACGGCGAAACATCAAAGTATCCGGCAATGACAGTACACTTATGTAAGAATGCAGTATTGTGCGAAGCCGAACGGTGATCTCCACCTCCATTTCTTGCATAGGCAATCCATTGGCATCTGTCGCAACAACCTCCAGCTTATTTACCTGCGAAGCGTACTGTACATCCGAATGAAGCTTAGCTTCCAATTTACTTCCTGTCAATTCATAGTCTTCATAACGAAAATTGGTAGTAGCCGCTACCCGTCCCCGTTTATCACGTAACTGGATAGAGTATAGACGGTCGAGTTCCAGCTTCAATGAATCGTCCAACTGGAATTCTCCGGCAAAACCTCCCGGATGATAGGGAGGCAAAGTTAATATTTTTTTAAACTGATATCCCTTTGTCCGCATCCACAAAGAAAGCTCCTGCTTCAATGGGCGTCTGTTACCGGACAAGGCATATGATTTAAAACGAACCGTTTCACCCGGTTTGTATTTATTTTTATCTGTTATCATGTAGCTATAAAAGCTGGGACGACTCTCCTCCCGATCCCAATAATCTGAATACCAGGAAGGAACGAGATGTTTTTTCAGGTCGAAGACAGCCCGAAACTTATCCAGCTCAACAGTAAGAATATGATCTTCTTCTTCCGACCAGTCTTCATAACTATATGTTTGGCTGGAGTTATCATACGAGAGACGTTTATAATCCAGTCGTACTTTAGCATCATTACGGATATCACCTTCGGCATCTACCACCTGCAAAGTAAGTGCGCCATATTCTTTGAAAAGAAATACCTGGAAAGGAATAACAGGATGATAGCTGTAATTAATTTTATTTCTCTCAATATTGGCAAAAATAAAATGTCCCTCAGCCGGTTGTTCTTCCCATTTCTCCGAGAAAGAAGTAAAAGGAGTAGCAAGCACTCTATCCCAGTCCTTAGGGCGGAAACGTCCTTTAAGAAGTTTCAATGCTTCCTTATCGCTGAGCTTGAAAACAAAAGTTTCATCCGGAGCATCTTTCCAGACCAGAGGTTGTGCAAGAGTAGACAGGGAGACGAGTAGTAATCCCAATACACAGAAGTTTCTTATCATACTTCGGGAGACATTCATAGCATTCCTTTTCGTCATTTATGAAGGCATTACAGTGTTCAAAGATACAAAGTTTCTTTTGAATTATTGATAAGGAAAAGGCAAAGAACAAGGAAGTAAGTTCTAATAAGTGATTGTTCTATGATCGAAATACACAGTACATACCTACTTGCAATTTGACAAAGTGACATTCCTGATCCTCTGGAATCCTCTAATTCAGGGAAGGTTTCTCACAAGTGATAAAAATCTTCGGCATTTCCAGTTTTGACAATTCTCATTGTACAGTTTTCAAAAAATTACATAACAAAAACATCTTATTCTTTTGACATTCGTTACACAATTCAACTTTATAAATCTCCTTGATTATACTTTTGACAATTAAGATTTGGGTAAATTTAGTCGTCAGTTAGCGTCCGAAAACGTCTTTTAAGGCGGTTTTATTTTTTCTCGTAGAGTCTCGAGTCGTTTCTCTACGAGGTTCGGGTTGTTCCTCGTAGAGGAACCGAACTTATCATATAGGGAAAATTAAGATAACATGCCGGGTAAATATGCATAACTATCCAAATAAAGGAAGATTATGCAATAAAACAGGGCTGATAAATTACATTATTATGCAATTTATTCTCCAGTTATAGCAATGATTAGAATAAGTGTGTTATAAAAAACGATTATATAAGAACAAAAAGACAGGATAACTACATTTCTTGAAACTTTTATTAATTCCATCATGGTATTGCATTCGATAACATAACATCGACTCATCAGTCCATTCGAATTCCGTTTTCAACCAAATTGCCAAAGAATCATCTAAAGCAACATTACATGTATATGTAAAACATTATAGCCCGGTAAGAAAACAAATGTGTATTGGTGAGGAAAGGGATTATTTATCTACTTACTCTCACTTTTCCAGTATTTTTTTGATTAGTCAATAATAAATCCTTATATTGTAATCATTATCAACTGCTACAATGAAGAAATTGTTAACTATATTCTTCGCCATCTTATGTAGTTGGCAGCTATATGCTCAATTACCTGTTATTCCGGTCCCCCAAGCCGCCACGATGGATGCTTATGGAATATCAATCCAAAAGCTCAAGCAGTAATCCATGTTTTTTTGTTTGACTACCAAATCTATACTCAGCAAAATCAATAATAGAATATGAAGAAAAATAGAAAGAAGTAAAGATATTACAAGGTTGTACACTTTTACATAACAAGAATGTACAACCTTACTATGCAAGAATGTACATTCTTGTTATACAAAAGTGTACACTCTTGCATCACCTCATTATCAGCGCATTACAAACAGATATAGATCACAATAGTCTGTCTTTCAAAACCTGTGGTAACTCAGGCATAGCGCCACTCTGAGTACATACATATGCAGAAACTTCAACTGCCAGTTTATGGGCTTCGGGCACACTCTTACCCTTCAATAACGAAGCACAGAAAGCAGCCGTAAACGAATCACCTGCCCCCACCGTATCGGCTACCGGTACTCTGGGTGTCTCCTGGAAAGAGACTACGCCCGGAGTGAATACATAGCTCCCGTTGGTTCCACAGGTCAGTATTAACATCTTCAAATTGTATTTAGCGAGGAGGATCCAGCATTTGTCCTGAAGGTCGATACCCGGATAACCGAACATACGGCTGATAGCAACCAATTCTTCATCATTAATCTTCAGTACATTGCAACGCTGGCAAGACTCACGAATGATTTCTTTGGTATAAAATCCCTGACGAAGATTGATATCGAATATCTTCAACTGCCCATCTCCATCGGGCATCGTGTCAAGAAAACGATTGATAGAGGTACGACTCACTTCATTGCGTTGCGCCAGCGAACCAAAGCAGAAAGCACGAGTACTAAGCGCCAAGCGTTTCAGATCATCAGTAAATGGAATATTGTCCCAGGCTACCCCCTCTTTAATCTCATAAAGAGGTATACCAGCACTATCGAGCGTTACCTGTACGGTTCCGGTAGGATAATTCACCACTTGCAACTGATGCTTCAGCTGCTTTTCTTTGAATACCTCAAGGATTTCATCTCCCAACGCATCATTGCCAACAGCACTTACCACACGGCTGTCAAATCCAAACTGCGATACATGATAAGCGAAGTTTGCCGGAGCACCACCTATTTTTTTTCCTTCGGGCAGCACATCCCATAGTGCCTCACCCATTCCTACGATTATGCTATTCATACTAATTTACGATTAAACTATTTACAACTTAAATTACTTTTTAATGCGGAAAGTATAAAATAAGAGATATGCTACTCCAACCGTCATTACGGCTACCGCACCACTCTGTCCGATGGCGTCAGAAGCAACTCCCATTGCCAAAGGGAAAATTGTTCCTCCGAAAAGCCCCATGATCATCAAACCAGAAACTTCATTTTTCTTATTCGGCATAGAGAGCAACGCCTGCGAAAAGATGATGGAAAATACGTTTGAATTACCAAAACCGATAAGAGCGATACAAACATAAATCATCATCAAGTCATGGAAAATAAACAATCCCACCATTGCCATTAACATAAAAAACACACTGATAGCAAAGAAAGTTTTGGATGATATCTTACGTAGAATAAATGAACCCAGAAAACAGCCTGCCGTGCGGAAGATAAAATACAAACTGGTTGCAAAACCTGCATCTGCTAATGTCATACCCAGACGTTCGATAAGAATCTTCGGAGCGGTAGTATTGGTACCTACATCAATACCCACATGACACATAATGCCAATAAATGAAAGCAAAATAAAGGGTTTACCCAGTAAAGCAAGACACTGCGTGAAAGTAGAGGGCTTACCTTCCTCTGGCTCTTCAACTATAGACGTAACATTCAACAGCAGAATAGCAACAATAGATATAACCATGTAAATAGGGAAAAGTACACGCCAACCAAGATCAAATGAAGGAATGGCTTCTGTAGCTCCCCACATAGCAATGTAAGGGGCAAGGAAGGAAGCAATAGCTTTCACAAACTGTCCAAAGGTGAGGCTACTGGCAAGTTTGTCACCACTAACAATATTGGAGAGTAATGGATTTAGTGAAGTCTGCATCAAGGCATTACCAATGCCAAGCAGAGAAAATGAAATGAGCATCAGCACATATCCATCTCCGAAAATAGGGAGAAGCAGAGATGCAAAGGTAACTGCAAGACTAAGAAGTACTGTTTTTTTACGTCCGATACGGCTCATCAACATCCCCGTAGGCACGGAGAAAATAAGGAACCAGAAGAACACCAGTGAAGGAAAAATATTTGCCTGTGCATCTGTCAGACCAAGATCCGCTTTTACATAGTTGGAAGCGATGCCTACAAGGTCTACAAATCCCATAGCAAAGAAACAAAACATCACCGGAATGAGCTTCGATAGCGAAGCATTTTTAGTATTTTCCATTATTTTTGAGTTTTTAAGTTGAGAGTAGTTAAGCAGAAATGCTTTGCTTATTATAGAGCAGAACTATCCACTACTTACTACTTACTATTAACTACTAATTTATACACAGTAAATGAAGCCACATTATAGCTTCCTCCTTTGGCATAAAAGCTGATACGGTTATACGGTTCTGACGGAAACACAAGGTTTGTCATAGCAAAACGTCCCTCGTCACCAAAGGCTTCGATGCTTGATTTGTCTATAAACAGACGGAGTTTCATTTCATCATTACCTTCTACAGGAGCCAGTGTCACAGCCGGAAATTCTTTACTAAAAGACACATCGCCACTCTTAGTACGATCCATCGAGAATTTCCTTTCAACCAGATTGTAGCACATATCTACCTCTTCTCCTTCTGAATTGAAGAGCTGGAAACCAATAACTTCAGCATTCTTATTCTTAATAATCATCTCTATTTCATACACGCCCGTATTGTCAGTAAGAAGCTTATCCATATTATAAGTACGGTCTACTTTGAAAGAACGTTTCTTTGTTCCTTTGTCACGCAGTTTAAGCAATTCTTTGGAAGGGGTACACTTCACATAAGTTTCTCCATCAGAGGTATAAAGTGAAAGATCACGAGGGACTGAGTTTCCACTACGATATTGTAGAGTCGGAACATTATTTGCATACTCCCAGTTACTCATCCATGCCAAAGCAATGTGACGTCCCTCGGGAGCATTGCTCCAGGTTACAGTAGCATAATGATCTTTTCCCCAATCCATCCATTTGGTTAATGCGGGAGAATCATTAACGAATTTCTTTCCGTCAAAAGTTCCAACGAAATATTGTGTAGCCGAGCCACCGAACGGACCACCCGGATTTAGGTTACAGATAAGTACCCACTTCTTCAATTCAGTACCTTCAATAGATAATTCTACAAGATCAGGACATTCCCATACACCACCATGAGCTCCCTGCCCTTCACCGAACTTACTTTCCAGAGTCCAGTCTTTCAGATTAGAAGAAGAATAAAACTGCATTTCCTGCCCTACAGCAAGAATCATGATCCACTTCTTTGTATCTTCATGCCATATCACTTTCGGATCACGGAAATCACGCTGAGTTGAAGTAAGAATAGGGTTACGGGCATACTTTTTGAATGTCTTTCCATTATCGAGACTGTAAGCCATACTTTGTACTTGGCGATCGCTTGCCGAAGTATAAAAAGCCACTATAGCTCCAGCACCAAATCCAGCTGTATTGTCTTTATCGACCACACACGAACCACTAAATATAGTACCCAATGCATCTGGTGAAATAGCATCACCATGATGTTCCCAATTCACTAAATCCGTGCTCGTAGCATGTCCCCAATGCATATTACCCCACATAGAACCGTAAGGGTTATGCTGATAAAACAGGTGATAAACACCGTCTTTATATACCATCCCGTTAGGGTCATTCATCCATCCATAGGCTGGAGTAAAATGGTAAACCGGACGAAATTTCTCACGATTGGAAGTATCATACTCATCAGAAAGTTTCATCTCTTTCCAGCATATAGCCGAATCGGGAATAAGCTGAAAGTTAAAAGAAAGATGTTTCTTATCAAATCCAGTGAGGTCAACAGGAACGAAATAATCTACTTTGTTAACGGCAAGACGTACATTCATATTGCGCACCACATCATTATCAGCTATCATATACAATTTCGCTTCTGGTGAAGCTTCTTCTACAGGAAGAAGCAGAAACTTTTTTTGTTCATCAATTTGAACAATACTTTGTCCATCACCTAAATGTTTAATCACAAGAGGAGGGTTTATAGCCTGACACGAAAAGACAGTTGCCGTAGCTCCTAATATAAATAAGGAGAATGTTCTTCCAATAGTCTGCCAAGAGTTTTTTAAATAAGTCATGTTCTTAGGGTATTAAGATTTTTTATTTGCTGCAAAGGTAAACGCTCTTTTAAGGAGGATATACCATATTTGTTGCAATTCATATAACATTTGTTACCTTTCACTATTATAAAATGCTATTTTCTGGTTGTAGCTGATTCCGGGAGCTATAACACTCACAATGCAGCTTCCCGAAACGGGAGGCTGCATCATTCCAAAAGAGTCTTTTACATGGGTTTGCAACAGTAGTTGTCCTGAGAAATCATAAAAGATAAGGACAGCATCCTCTGGTAGGTTCTCATACTTCAAAAAACCACCCACACTTGTAAGACGTATGGTGTTCTCTTGTTTTTCCGTTTCAGTAACTCCCGTTCCACCCCCACCATCTTTAGGGTCGAGTATCCAAGCATTTAATTTACTAAAGAGGGTTTCGCCACCTTCGCTAAAAACTTCTGCACTTGTTGCAACACTGCTGGTAGGAAACAAACGGACAGAGAATGCCCACTTCTCATTAATAAATATATCCATTATAGAGTGATCTACATACACATGCAAATCAAATGTACTTCCATTAGCAACTTTCGCAGGAAGAGTTGATTCATAAAGTCCGTTGAAAGAACCTTCGTCATTCTTCAAACGATCTACAGAACGGGTATCAACTACCATTTTATTCAGCTTCGGATCATAATACACTTCCACAGCCTGATTATTGGTTTTGAATAAACGGAAACCTATTTTACTTGCAGAACCTACCGTAAAACGGGCTTGTACCTCTAAACATCTGCCACTTACCGGAGAGAGATCTTTTGTACCATTCAGAGATAAATCGGTTGCTGAATAGTTAGTTGCTGTTCTTAGTGCAGAAAGGCCGCTATACGGTTTCTGAGCCAATTGGTTATTTTCGTCAAGCGTTAGTTCACGAGGTAAACTGAATGTGTGTGCCCAGCCCAAATTATAATTATCGTTAGAACCCAACTTATCGGGTACAATGCCGATAGCTATCTGTTTTCCGGACTCCACCTGATACAAAGAGGGAGAAAGCAAACCATACCCATCTTTACTCATTCCGCTAAGTTCCATCTCTTTCGGTTCATTCTGATAAGCAGGAAGTGGACTAAAAGTTCCATCGTCGGCAATCGTACCCACCCAATAAAGTACCTCTACTCCCTGACGCCCTCCTAACGGAGTAGCCATAAACAGCCATTTACCGTCATTCATCGGAACGATAACAGGCATTTCCCAGAAGGTTCCGGCTATAGAAGCATTGCGCCCCTTAAAAAATATACTTCCATCATTACTCCACGTTTTGGATGTTTTATTATAACGGTGTAACGTAGCTGCTCCTACCCCATCTTTACTTGTACCAACAATCAGATAATACTCACCATTTGAAGTAAAAACATAAGGATCACGAAAATCATCACTCAATCCCGAAGGTCTACCGGGAATAATTGGGTTACGACTGTCTTTTGTCCAGCCAATCAACTGTTCGTCTGCAGGAAAAGCTTCGGCAATAGTTGCTTTAGCATTGTCTACCGCAGTATAAAACAGATGTGGTTTTCCTCCGGTCAGCGTTGCATCAGTAAACACACATCCAGACCAACATCCCTTCCAATCATAGTCTATCGAAGGAGCCAAAGCTATCTTTTCCTCTTTCCAATCATATAGATTCTCACTTGTTATATGTCCCCAATGTAAACGTCCCCAATAAGGACCATTTGCATTTTTCTGGAAAAACAAATGATATTTGCCATCATAGAACGTCAAACCATGAGGTTCATTTGTCCAATTGGCTGCAGGCATACCGTGGAAAACCGGACGAAGAATATCATCCTCAAAACGCTCGGAAGGAATGGACAAATCAGCAATATGTTCCGGAGTTTTATATCCCAGTTCATCAACAGCCAATACCGTATTATAAATCCGTATGTCATCCACCAGACCATTGACTGTATTCAATAAAAATGGTCCGGTCTTTACATCATTGAAAGACTTTCCAATCATAAAAGCCTCATCACCCATAACAATAGCTCCATCCACTCTGATACTAATGCTTCCCACCAATTCTGCATTTCTATAAAGATATACTTCTTTGGCAGACATATCTACTACTGCCGCCAAATGATTCCAGAGATACTTTTCCAGTTTCTCATTGGCTTTACAAGAGACTTTCCAACCTCCAACATAACATTCAAATGAATAATCCCCTTGTGAACTAAGCAGAAAAGCAAAACCGCTCTTCTTGTCTTCATTCATATTTCCAGCCAAGAAAGTAGAAGTATTAACCGCACCATCATTATTCATCATCGGATAAGTTTCCATTGCGCACCATAAAGAGAAAGTTAACGCTCCCGAATTCAACTCAGCAGTATTAATACCGGCTGTTACGTAAGTAGAATATCCATCCAAACGAAGCGCATTCCCTTCTGCACCAGGAATATTCTCCGGAGAGAATTTACTATTAACAGTAAATGAATTTCCACTCTGTAACTCAGTTATTTTTCCATCTTTCAGTTCCATTGGAAAATGAGCTACCAACTGCGATATCGCCTCAGATGTTCCCACTAAAGACAACACCATAAACAGTATCATACTTCTTATCAAACCACTATGTCTTTTCATCGTTTACTGTATTAAAATAAAAAACTTAGCACCGAAGATACCGTAATCAATATCTCCCGTGCTAAATTACTAAATAAATTATTCCTGCAAATAAGTCAGAATATTATTCGTCATTAATTCAATATTAGACTGATATACATTTACTCCACTATTCTGGTTCCACTCGTAAGCCGCCAGCCCAATAGCAATACAACGCCCCTTGTACTGAGTAGTAGGATTAAGTTCTATCATACCGGCACAACACCAGTCTACTACATGTCCCCAAGTTGCCAATACAACTGCATTATTCTCCGTTTCAAAAGCACTGACCACATTTTCGGCATCCGGATAGAGTACAGGAAAACCATAAGAATTCAAATCCCACATACAATTGTGATCTTCACGTTGTCCCGGACCAATTAGTGGGAAGGATTCATGATCTTCATACTGTTTGGATATTTCCATACCTTTAAATACAGCATGTGTACTACGATCATATTTCAAACCTATATTAGCATTAATAGTCCATACATCATCACCAGATCCCCCTTCACCATCACCAAAAATGCCAGGTGCACGGTCAGCAGCCAAACGTCCTAAAGGTACAGCCAACTGAGTCGCGTGATTACTCAGGAATAAGTTACCACCCTCCTTATAATAATCAGTCAGGGCTGCTATTGTTTCATCCGAAATCAACGTAGCAGGCAATTTATTCCAACCTGCACCTATACCTACACGGTCAATATGAATCCAGATAACTGAGAATTCTGATAAGTCAGTTGTTATAATTGTAGACGGAGTCAGTATTACTCCTGTCGGGTAGTTACTCTGGAACCAACGTGCAGAAGCTTTTTCATCATCATCTTCAATATCCGCTACATTATTATAGGAAATCAGATAACCTATCTTTACTACTCCTTCTATCTTTGTACGAACCGTTTCACCTTCCGATACTCGTCCATTAGCATAATTGACTTTCACTGTATATGCTAAATCCAAATTATAAGGTACACGTTCAAAAGTATAAGAGGTAGCATCCGCTTCCAATATAATTGGAGTAGCATTATTATATTGTATCGTTACACCTGTTACCTCAGAAGAGGCAGGAAGTGTCCATGTCAGTGTTACATTACGCCCGTTGAGAGCATATTGTAGGTTACTTATTTTAGCTACTTCGGGTACCAATGCATATTCCACATCACTACATGCCGTGAAACCACAAAGTAAAAAAGCGATGAATATATATAAATATGTTTTCATAATTCTGATTCTATTTCCATTAAGTAATACTAAATTAGTCATATAAGCCACCTGAATTTTCCACTTCATCCTTTGGTATCGGCAGATAAATTTCATCCTCAGTAATCTCAGCACCCTTGTAATAGGTTCTCAGATCTTCTTCTTCACGCATATATTTGTTCACAACTTTCACAGCCTCTCCCCAACGTACGAGGTCAAACCAACGATGTCCTTCCATTGCCAATTCAAGACGACGTTCCATACGCAATGCCTTACGGGCATAGTCTTGTGTCCAGCCGGTTTCCGGATAAGCTTCTACCTTATAGTTTACCTGCATCGGATCTACATCTACCGGAGCATAATAGGCATCTACACTACGTTTCGCTTTAGCGCGAATATCATTAATAATTTTACGGGCTTCAGCCAAATCCTGATTAGATTCAATCAGAGCTTCAGCCTTCCACAGAAGAACATCAGCATAACGGATAATGCAATAATTCAGACTGGATGCCCCCCAGGGAAATCCTTGTACCATTTCAGAAGAATTAGGATCAATCATTCCTTTTTTACCAGAAAATTCCCCATAAATATCATAAGCACGACACCATTTTTCATTGTAAGTATATCCACGGAAAGGGATACCTATACGACCAACTGTAAAGTCTACACGTGGGTCTACATTACCATTATATGATTGATTTACATCTACAGAATTAAAATCATCCAGATAAGGCAACCCCTTTTCATCTGTACGGAAAGCATTTACCAGATTTTGACTTCCCAAAAAGAAATCATCGCCACTACCAAACAAGTTTCCATCAGAATAAGTCGTATTTAACAGATTACCCCAGTTAATATGTGCATTATCATTGGCTGTTGAGAATTGAACAGCCATTACAGATTCTTTCATGTTATTAAACTCAATCTTCGACAAATCCAGATAGTTGTCATAAAGTTCATATTTATGACTTCCAATTACGTAATCAGCAAATTCGATTGCTTTTCCCCAATCCTTTGTTTCCACAGATACTTTCGCCATGTAAGCTGCTGCTACATATTTATTGAAACGTCCTGCCTGGTCCTGTGATTCCGGAAGATTTTCCCAGGCATATTGCAAATCACCTTTGATCTTATCGAAAATCTCAGCACGAGTAAACTCTGTAGAAGTTGCCGCATTAGGATTATCATTTTCTGTAAAATAAGGAATACGTTCAAAGATACGAATCAAATCAAAGTAAAAATGTCCACGCAGTAAGCGTAGTTCGGCCAGTAAAGGAGCCTTGTCATCTAATTTAGAGTCATTAATCGCAATCATTGCTTTATGTACCCGAGAGATTGCGTAATAATCATTCTTCCACTTATTAACAGCAGTTGGATTATCACTGGTCAGATTAGAAATTTCCAATTGATGGATAGAAGCTTCCATACTTACCCCTCCACCACCTTTATAAGCATCATCCGAGCGAACATCAAATACCCAATTAGATACCGGTGCAGTAAATGATTCATTGTTTCCGAAAAAATGTGCTTCCAGTCCGGCATAAGCAGCAGACATAAGTCCTTCAATAGAAGTATCATCTACTTGGTCAGCAGTAAACTGTCCATAAGGTTTCTCATCCAGAAAATCGGCACAGGAAGAGAATACTACTGCACACGAAAATGCAAGGGTTGCTATTTTATAATTTAAATTCATAATCAATTGCGTTTTATAGTTTATAGATTAAAATTTCAGATTCACACCCATAGAGAATGTACGTGCAATCGGATAAGGAGCAGAATCTACGCGCGCACCATAGTCACCAAGAGGTAATTCCGGATCAAGACCAGAATAACTGGTAATAGTAAACAAATTCTCCACCTGCCCGAAAATACTAAGAGCGGAAGCACCAAACTTCTTGGTCCAAGCAGTTGGGAAATCGTATTTCAATTTGATATATTTCAATTTCAAATAGGAACCATCCTCTACATAGTAAGTAGACATACGGGTTTCATTGTTATTATCACTCACAGTCAGAGCAGGTACTCTTGTATTGGTATGTGTAGGTGTCCAAGCATCAAGTACAGAAATACCACGGTTGGTACTCGTTCCACCAAAGGTCATAAAATCAAGCTGACGTTTAGTTGTATTATAGATATCAAATCCAAAATCACCTGCAAAGAATGCACTCAATGTGAAACGTTTATAATTAAAATCCAAATTCAAACCTAAAGAAAAGTCAGGGTTAGGATCACCAATAATACACTGGTCTTTATCATTCACAACCCCATTGCCATCCAGATCACGGTATTTCAAACGCCCTACATCTTTACCTTGCTGATCGGCATGATTGCGTACTTCATCATCATTCTGGAATATTCCATCTACTACATATCCATAGTAAACCCCCATTGGCTGACCTTCCATCAAACGGTAATCTCCACCTATAAATTTCACAAAGCTATTCAGTTTTTCTACCTCATTCTTATAGCGGGAAAAGTTCAAAGAGCCACCCCATGAGAAATCATCATATCCAGGACTACGGTAATCAAGCATCAATTCAAAACCATGATTTTTCATAGAACCGGTATTCATCCACATAGCGGCATTCTCACCGGCAACAGAAAGTGTGGGAGGAATCGTAAGCATATCTTTCGTATTCTTTATATAATAATCAAAACTTACATTCAGAGAATTATTAAAGAGCCCCAAATCTACGCCAATATTAGTCTGAGTAGTAGTTTCCCATTTCAAATCAGGATTACCAGAGGTAGCTACAATAATTCCGGCAAGCGTTTTATTTCCGGTGCCATTCAGATCATAAGCTCCGTTGCCTACATCATAACGATAGGTACTATAATAAGCATAATTATTATCAATAGCAGAGTTACCTGTTTGTCCCCAGCCAAAACGAATCTTAGCATTACTGAGTATCTCCGACTTTGGCATAAACTCCTCTTCCGTGATTCTCCATGCTGCAGAAAAAGCAGGAAATACACCCGAATTATTGTTCTTATGTAATCTTGATGTAGCATCACGACGAACAGTCGCAGACAACAAATATCTGTCATTCCAACTATAGTCAGCCTTTGCAAAAAGTGAGAACAGCGCCCATGCCGACTTTCCACCTCCATTTGTCTGGGTTCCTTCACCAGCATCAATTACCATATAATGATCATCCTCAAATCTATAAGTATCACGATAAGCAGATAATCCTTCGTACTTGTAAGAAATAGTTTCCGTACCGGCCAGTAAAGTCAATTTATGTCTGTTCACCTCAAGATTGTAATTGGCTGTATTGGTCCATGTCCATGTGTCACCTTGACCATAAGCGCGTGAAACGCCATTCTTATCAGATTCCTGTATTTTACGGCTCAACGCCTGATTCAAAAACTGAACATGTTCAATACCAATATTACTCTTCATACTCAATCCTTTTACCGGGAATATCTCCAGATAAGCGTTACCAAAGATTCTCCAGCTATCAGTAGAGTTATCACGTCCGTTATATAATTCATGAACCGGATTGGCAATATCCGAACTTGCCAGGGATAGTGGATTCGTAAACTTTCCATCAGCATCTTTTACCGGTATAGCGGGATGTTGACGCATAGCGCCATAAGGAATACCACGATCATTCTGTGTACTGTATCCAAGATCGTTCCATTTGGCTACCATCAAATTCTCACCTACAGAAACATATTTTGAAATCTTATAGGTAGAGTTCACACGTGCAGAAAAACGCTGGAAATAAGTATAATCCATTAAACCATCCTGATTGGTATAGTTAGCCGAAAACATTACCGTTCCTTTTTCTCCACTATTCATTACACTGGCCGAATAGTTTTGCGTCCATGCCGAACGATAAACTACATCCTGCCAATCTGTATCGGTAGCTTTCACCTTTCCAGCCCCGTCAAGATATTCTTTCAAAACCGGTGTATCTCCATTACCATAAAAAGGATGACTTGGTTTTATTCCTGCATTTTTGTTTGCTGTCCAATAAGCTTCTCCCCACTGTTGTGCATTCAACATCTCATACTGTTTAGCAACTGTCTGGAAACTGCCTGAAATATCCACATTTACACTTAAACGGTTTCCTGATCCTTTTTTAGTAGTGATAATAATGACTCCATTTGCTGCACGCGAACCATAAATAGAAGCAGAAGATGCATCTTTCAATACTTGAATCGATTCGATATCGCTACTGCTCAAAGAGTTAAGATTTTCTGTTGTAGGAACTCCATCTATTATATAAAGAGGATCGTTTCCATTCATCGTACTCATACCACGTACTCTGATTTTAGTTCCGCCACCACCGGGAGCAGCATCTGTACTAATCTGTACACCTGGCATCTTACCTTGGAGAGAATTCAGAACGTTCGGATTAGATTCACTCATAGGTGTTTTCATATCCACAACAGAAACAGCACCAGTAAGATCGGCTTTACGTTGTGTTTGATAACCCAAGACCACTACTTCTTCAAGATTCTGAGTATCTTCAACCAAAAAGACTCTTAATAAAGAAGCAGCATCCAAAGTCTGAGAAGTGAATCCGACATACGAGATCTCAATTTGTGCTTTTGAGCTACTCACCTTCAAAGAAAAGTTACCATCCAAATCAGTAATTGTACCATTATTAGTACCTTTCTCCATCACAGTGGCACCAATAATAGGTTCACTTTCTGTTTTTGAAAGTACAATACCTTTTACTTGAAATTGTTGAGCAAATAAAGTCATGCTCATAAATAGAAATGCAATACACGTGCTAAACCTAAAAAGATTATTCCTCGGCATACTTATTAGTTTAAAGTTAATAATTTGAGTAAATAACGCAGAACAACAATTCGCTTTGTTGTTGCAAACATACGGGAATGACATGATAGAAGATACAATAATTGTTGCAAACATTAGCAAATTTGTTACAGGATATGGTTTAAGATATATTTCTGTGGTATATAAATATAAGATATAAAAAAAGATACTACATTTGGAAGATAGTTATAACATTTTATAGAATTCATAAGATCGGATAATCATGAAAACAATATCCAACTCACAACTTTCCATTCAGGTATCCTCTCACGGAGCCGAATTATGTAGCATTATCTCTAACGGAAAAGAATATCTATGGCAAGCTGACCCTACCTTTTGGAAACGGCATTCGCCCGTGTTATTTCCCATCGTAGGCAGCGTATGGGATAATGAATATCACCACGAAGGTGTAACTTATCACCTTACCCAACATGGGTTTGCCCGCGACATGGATTTCGAACTCATACTTGAACAACCTGACGAAGTACGTTACCGACTAATAGATAATGAAGAGACCCGAAAGAAATATCCTTTCCCTTTCTGCCTCGAAATAGGATATCATATACAAGGAAAACAAATTGACGTATTATGGACGGTGAAAAATACGGGAGATAAAGATATGTACTTCCAGATAGGCGCTCATCCGGCATTCTATTTTCCGGAATTTAACGAGTCCAATGCCGAACGCGGATTCTTTGAATTTGATAAAAAGGAAGGAATAAAATACATTCTTATCTCCGAAAAAGGTTGTACAGACCCTAATAAAGAGTATTTGTTGGAGCTCCCGTCAGACGGACTACTGCCAATAGACACACATACCTTTGACAAAGATGCTCTGATAATAGAAAATAGCCAGATAAAAGAAGTAATTCTCTGTACCAAAGAAAAGAAACCTTATCTGAGTCTGCGCTTCACAGCTCCAGTAGTAGGTCTTTGGTCACCACCAACTAAGAATGCACCATTTGTTTGTATCGAACCATGGTATGGCCGCTGCGACCGTGCACACTACACCGGAGAATACAAAGACAAGGATTGGATGCAACACCTGGCAGTAGGCGAAACGTTTCGGGGAGGATACTCCATAATAATCGCCTAATCGTTCATTTTGAGTTACCGGTTAGTTTATTAAAGGGGAATATCCTCAAATATGCGTTTGGCACAGGCATAACCTTCTTCATAGAATTCGGTCAGTTTGTGAATGTCTTTTTCAATGCGATCTACCAACACAGGTTTAACGGGACGGATAACAGTTATCCGTCCTTCATCCTCCATACGTTCCACCATTTCGAGCTGTGCATTATAAACAGCACAACGGCAACTCAGGGCTTCACGCATTTTGGGATATTTACGATAAACAAATGAGGGGATTTTAATATCTTTATTCTCTTTCCGGTAACCACGATTACGAGTTAAAACCACTACATTGTTAAGGTATCCATCCGTAATAGCACGTTGCAAAGGAATGCTATCAACAATACCACCATCTAACATCGGGACACTATCTACATAGGCTATCGGACAAACAAATGGCAAACTACTTGAAGCTCTTACAATATCAATCACCCGATTCTTATCGCTTTTCTCTTCAAAATAATTAGCTTCTCCGGTCAGGCAATTTGTAGTCACCATCACAAAACGTTCGGGAGAAGAAAAGTAAGCATCATAATCATAGGGCAGGATATGCTCGGGAAACTCAGTAAACAAAAGATCAAAATCCATAATATTTCGTTTCTTGAGTAAATGGCGCAGACCAATGTAATGGTACTTCTCCAACAGATCGATGTTACTGTATTTTGCACGTCCACGCTGACGAGACATATAAGAGAGCCCATTACATGCTCCGGCAGAAACACCGATTGTATATGGAAAACGAATATCACGATCCATCAGATAGTCAAGTACGCCACAAGTAAATACTCCCCGCATACCTCCACCTTCAAGCACCAGTCCGGTCTGATTGTCAAGAGTCATAGTTCTTTTCTTTTTGCAAAGATAATGCAAACCGGAAGCAGAATAAAATGAACTCATTCATTTTTTTATGCCAAAGTGCAATTTATATTTGCTTCTCGATCAAAAATAACAAATGAACAAGATTCGGCAATGAATCTAATGAAATTAGTGTATCTCCCCAACAAGATCAGAACACCAATACCGGGCTAAACTGCAATAATTATTTCCATTTTCAAAGTTATTCATGTATCTTTGTCGCATAAATATAATAAAAACAACATAATAATGAAAAAGACAATTCTTGTTGCGGCAGCACTCTGTATTTGCAGTATGAGCATGAAAGCTCAGGACACAAAAGGAGAAGGCTTCGTTTTCACTACAGTTAAAGAAAATCCGATTACATCTATCAAAAATCAAAACCGTTCGAGTACGTGTTGGAGCTTCTCTGCCCTCGGTTTTCTTGAATCAGAATTGCTCCGGATGGGCAAAGGAGAATATGATTTCTCTGAAATGTTCGTGGTTCATCATACAATGGTAGACCGTGCACGCAATTATGTTCGCTATCATGGTGACAGTTCTTTTTCACCAGGCGGCAGTTTCTATGATATCATGTACTGTCTGAAGAATTACGGCCTTGTACCACAAGAAGCTATGCCGGGAATTATGTATGGCGACTCACTGCCGGTACACAATGAGCTGGATGCCGTAGCAGGTGCTTATGTAGATGCTATTGCCAAGGGAAAACTAACCAAACTGACTCCGGTATGGCAAAAAGGTATCAGTGCCATCTATGATACATACCTGGGACAGTGTCCGGAAAAATTCACTTATAAAGGAAAGGAATACACTCCGCAAACTTTTGCACAATCATTAGGTATAAATCCGGATGACTATGTATCTTTGACTTCATACACACACCATCCTTTCTATAGCCAGTTCTCTATTGAAATTCAGGACAATTGGCGCAATGGTTTATCATGGAATCTTCCGTTGGATGAATTTATGGCAGTAATGGATAATGCAGTAAAGAAAGGGTATACTTTTGCATGGGGAAGTGATGTAAGTGAACAAGGTTTTACCCGCGATGGTATCGCCGTTATGCCAGATGCAGCAAAAGGTGCCGAGCTGACAGGTTCTGATATGGCTCGCTGGACAGGACTTACTGCCGCCGATAAGCGTAAGGAACTGACTGCACGTCCTTTGCCGGAAATGAATGTAACTCAGGAGATGCGTCAACAAGCATTTGATAACTGGGAAACAACAGATGACCATGGTATGGTAATCTACGGTATTGCCAAAGATCAGAATGGCAAAGAGTACTTTATGGTAAAGAACTCTTGGGGCCCAAGCGGTAAATACGACGGAATATGGTATGCTTCCAAAGCATTCGTTGCTTACAAGACAATGAATATTCTGGTGCACAAAGATGCTCTTCCCAAAGAAATTGCGAAAAAGCTAGGTATCAAATAAGAACTACATTAGTTTTTCAATATACTCCGTAAAACGCTCTTTATAGCTTTCACCTACCGGAATGTAGGTATTCCTATCAAAGATGATACGCAAACGGGAAATTTCTGCAATTTTGCAGAGAGTAACAATATAAGAACGGTGTACCCGCATAAACAATTTTGCGAGTTGCCGTTTTTTCTTTTTATAAAGTCCAGAAACACCTGATAATCAATGGATAAAAAAGTACGTACTTTATTAGTCCAAACTATGCATTTTAATACACCGTTAATATGCATTTTAAATAGTAGTTAAAATACTAAGTTTAAAATGAAGTAAAAGAATCTTTTTTATCCAATCAATCTTTGCATTATCTTTGCAACTTAAAAAAACAACCAACAGGATGAAAAAACGAATCATATTTATATTATTACTCCTTTGCCCTTTCATAATGCAGGCACAAGAAGTTTTTGTCAATGCCGACTTCGTTAGCAATTATATATGGCGAGGTATGAAATGCGGTAATGCCTCCGTACAGCCTACCTTAGGAGTAAGTCTGGGAGATTTCACTCTTTCGGCATGGGGATCTACTGAATTTCGCAATGAAAACAACGAGATAGACCTTACATTAGAATACGAATTTAAAGGATTCACTCTGAGCGTTACCAATTATTTCGAACAAAGCGAAGAAGAGCCCTTTGACTATTTCAACTATTCGGCACACAGCAGTGGCCATACGTTTGAATTTGGAGCAGCATATACTATCAGTGAAAGATTTCCTCTGACTGCTGCCTGGTACACTACTTTTGCCGGTAATGATTATCGTGAAAACGATAAACGGGCATGGTCCAGTTATTGCGAACTCTCCTACCCTTTTAATGTAAAGGGAGTTGACCTTGCCATCGAAGCCGGATTCACTCCCTGGGAGGGTATGTACGCTGATAAGTTTAATGTGGTCAATATAGGTTTATCAGCTACCAAAGAACTAAAATTCACCAAGAGCTTCTCACTTCCTATCTCTGGCAAGTTCATAGTAAATCCACACGAAAACCAGGTATATTTTGTATTTGGAATAAGCTTATAATACCACTTTAACCTCCCAAAATAATATAATTATGAAAAAATGTAAGATTACCGTTATGCGAATAGCTTGTTATCAAGATTTGATGGAGAAGTATGAAAATCCGATGGAACATGCTTGTGATATGAAAGAGGGACAAGTTTTTATAGCCAATGGTTGGGAGAAACCCAAAGGGATGTGTGATAGTGCCTGGGAGAGTATATCACCTTTTGTGATGACTTTGTCACATGGCGGCAGCAATTTATACAATGGCTGGATGAAAAATGAAAAGTCTGCCATGATATCGTGCAATGACGGCTTTCGTCCGGTTAGTTTTTTGATTGAAACCATGAAAGAAGATGCAGACTGAAATACGCGCTAAAAATTCTTTCAATTCTTAAAACGATACGACATCAATTTGTTACGTTACAGCGTTGCCCAAATCTACCACAATATACCACTCTAAAGGAAATAGTATCTCTTCTTGCTGGGCTAACATCCGAAACCATTAACCATAATACGAAGAAAATTACGGAAAGAATGAAAGTATTGAATCACTTCAAGACTTTTTCATTTGATATTCTTAACTTTGTACCGTTATATATACGAGCATATAATTATGAGAACAAAAAACAAACTAAGCCTGTCATTAGGTAGTTTACTACTATCTCTATTTGTTGTTTTTAGTACAAGCTGTAGCCAAAATAGTGATGATAATAATCCTGAGTATCATTTGGAACTCTCTAAAAACTCCTGCGAAGTGATGCAGGGGCGCAGTGTTGTCGTAGACCTGACTGCCCATGAAAACACTACGTTAGATGTTAAAAACTCAAACCTGATTGACGTCCTTTATACTTGGGGATTTGGCAGCTATAAAGCTAAAATAGAAATTAAAGGCAAACAGAAAGGCGAAACTGATATAATAGTCATCGACCATGAAACAAGACAAACAGCTACAATAAAGGTGAAAGTGACAGAATATCCAATGCCTCTTCTTGCCGTCGAGCAACAGAAAGGAAACATTTTTGATATGATGAACTTTTATCTCTATAATGAAAATTCTCAGTCAATCAATTCCAGTGAACTTTCTGCTATATGCGATTCAATCGTTTGGACAGTAGATGGTCTGAATGGTAGTTTTCGAGTGTTTGAACATGAAGAAGGAGAAGATTGGATGGATAGCCATCTGACCTTGAAGTGGGGACACTGCTTCAAGTATCCCAGTGAATATAAAACTTACCTGACTGCATGGAAAGACAATAAGACAATTTTCCGTCATCAGCTCGATATCTCCATCACCGACAACAAAGATTTTCTGGTTTATAATTGGAGTGACATCACTAAAGATTCTCAAGCCTGGTATTCTTATGCAGATGTACTGAATAGCAGTCCCGATTTAATGACCACATACGGCCTTAGCGGTACTGTCCCATTTGCTGAAGTAAGGCTTTTTCATAACGACATTACTCAAAGTTACCATGTTCTTTATGATTATTTCTGCAAGCTCTATTCAACTCCAACGTATGAGGATAAAACTGATAAGATGTGGCAACTGTATGACAAATTGTTCTCTGAACAAAAGAAAGATGGTTATCCTGTTGCCATTTGGGTGACAGAACATGCCAATATTATTTTATTACTGCTGGATGAAGCGATGGAATATCCCGGATATGTGGTTTATGCGGAACCCAACATATTGGATTCGCTATCTTAATCTTAACAAAGAATGAAGAGTGGAAATCTACATCCTCCCTCCTGATCTTTTGCTCAAAAACTTTAAACCTGTGCATTTTCTTAATGGTTTTCTTGTCAGAACCAACTGTTTCCGTAAATTTGCACGCTGATAGTTAACCGGATAGTTTGATAGCAAGATTCTTACTACTGACTACTGGCTACTAACTTGTAGAAATACTAATACTAAAATTAATAGCATGAGTTTGAAAATTGTTGTATTGGCAAAACAAGTTCCCGACACACGTAACGTTGGGAAAGATGCCATGAAAGCCGACGGAACTATTAACCGTGCGGCACTCCCTGCCATCTTCAACCCCGAAGATCTGAATGCTCTTGAGCAAGCTCTCCGATTGAAAGATGCCCATCCAGGCTCAACCGTTACCATCCTTACCATGGGACCGGGCCGTGCAGCCGATATTATTCGTGAAGGACTTTTCCGTGGTGCCGATAACGGTTATTTGTTGACTGACCGTGCTTTTGCCGGTGCCGATACATTGGCTACATCGTACGCTTTGGCTACAGCCATCAAGAAAATAGGTAAGTGTGACATCATCATCGGCGGTCGTCAGGCCATTGACGGAGATACTGCACAAGTAGGCCCGCAAGTAGCAGAGAAATTAGGTCTGACTCAGATCACATATGCCGAAGAAATCCTGAAAGTTGCTGATGGACGCATTACTGTGAAACGTCATATTGACGGAGGTATCGAAACCGTAGAAGGTCCGTTACCCATTGTGATCACTGTAAACGGAAGTGCAGCTCCCTGCCGCCCACGCAATGCGAAACTCGTACAGAAGTACAAACACGCCAAAACTGTAACTGAAAAACAGCAGGGTAATCTGGATTACACCGACCTGTATGACAACCGTGACTACCTGAATTTAGCTGAATGGAGTGTAGCCGATGTGAACGGAGATCTTGCACAGTGCGGTCTTAGCGGTTCACCTACAAAAGTAAAGTCCATCCAGAACATTGTGTTCCAGGCAAAAGAGAGTAAAACCATCAGTGGCAGTGACCATGATGTAGAGAATCTGATTGTTGAACTGTTAGCTAACCATACCATTGGATAAGTTGATAAGTTTTTAAGTTGATAAGTTGATAAGTTTTTAAGTTGACAAGTTTTTAAGTTAATCAAGGGGGATCCCTCAAACTCAAAAACTCAGAAACTAAAAACTAAAAAACTCAGAAACTAAAAAACTCAAAACTCAAAACTTAAAAGATATGAATAACTTATTTGTATATTGCGAAATAGAAGAAGGTATCGTCGCAGACGTAAGCCTCGAACTTCTGACCAAAGGCCGCTCGTTAGCTAACGAATTGAATTGCGCACTCGAAGCTGTAGTTGCCGGAACCGGTCTCAAAGATATTGAAAAACAAATCCTGCCATACGGAGTAGATAAAGTCCACATATTTGATGGTAAAGGACTTTATCCTTATACTTCTCTCCCACATACCTCTATCCTGGTAAATCTGTTTAAAGAAGAGCAGCCGCAAATCTGCCTGATGGGTGCTACCGTTATCGGTCGTGACCTTGGTCCGCGTGTATCTTCTGCATTGACCAGCGGACTTACTGCCGATTGTACTTCACTTGAAATCGGTGACCATGAGGATAAGAAAGAAGGAAAGACTTACAAAAACCTGTTGTATCAGATTCGTCCGGCTTTTGGTGGTAACATTGTAGCTACAATTGTGAATCCGGAACACCGTCCGCAAATGGCTACCGTTCGCGAAGGTGTGATGAAAAAAGCAATTCTTTCTGCTGATTACAAAGGAGAAGTAATCCGTCATGACGTAAAAAAATATGTTGCTGATACGGATTATGTAGTAAAAGTGATTGAACGCCATGTAGAAAAAGCTAAAAACAATCTGAAAGGTTCGCCCATCATCATCGCCGGTGGCTATGGAGTAGGTTCTAAAGAGAACTTCAACTTATTGTTCGATCTTGCAAAAGTATTGAATGCTGAGGTAGGTGCCAGCCGTGCTGCAGTAGACGCAGGTTTTATCGATCACGACCGTCAAATTGGTCAGACCGGTGTGACAGTCCGTCCGAAACTTTACATCGCTTGCGGTATCTCCGGACAAATCCAGCACATTGCCGGTATGCAGGAAAGCGGTATTATTATCTCTATCAATAACGATCCGGAAGCTCCGATCAATACGATTGCCGATTATGTAATCAACGGTTCTATCGAAGAGGTTGTGCCGAAGATGATAAAGTATTATAAACAAAATTCCAAATAGCCAAAAACAGGGGTAATATGAAAGGTGTATTTCTGACTATCATAGCAGTACTACTATTTACAGGTAGCAGTACGCTTTCGGCCCAAAAAATAGTTTATGTGGATAAACACTTCCAATGGACTACCGACAAGGAGAAAGCTGTAGAATATGCAGTGATCTCCAAAGCTAAAAAGAAGCAAACAAAGGTAGAATTCTACACACTTGATGGCAGGCTTAAAGGAATAGGTCACTATTCTGCTTACACAAAAGAGCCGAAAAACAGAGTGAGAAACGGAGTCTGCACTTTTTTGTATGCCAATGGCAAAGACAGTCTGGTAAACATCTATAAGGAGAATCGTCTGGAAGGTCAAAGCATAGCTTATTATCCGGAAGGAAATACAAAACTGATTATTACTTACAAAGATGGAAAGATGGAAGGAAAATTGGTAGGATACTATCCGGATGGGAAGCTACGCAGAGAAGAATCATATCTGAACGACAAATGTACAGATGGAAAGCTTCTGGCTGCCGATGGCAACGAATTATCGTTTGAGCCTTACTTTGTAGCACCGGAATTTCCCGGAGGTATAGATGCACTGGCCAAACTGTTAAAGGACAACTTAGCGTACCCGCTTGATGCTGTCAGAGCCAAAACAGAGGGAAAAGTTATTCTCCGGATTGTGATTGACGAAAAGGGGCATATGACGGCTCCCCGATTAATTTCGGGTGTCGATCCTTTGCTTGACAAAGAAGCAATGCGCATTGTCGAAGCTATCGGCCGTACTCATACATGGACTCCCGGCAAGATAGATGGAGAAGCCAAACGCATCAGCTATACATTACCAATTAATTTTCATTTACCTTCATAAATAAATTGGAATTTAGAATCTGGTAGTTAGTAGCTAAAATCTTTTCGGCAACGTAATATCAATAGCTGCATCGATTTAAAACTACTAAATACTTACTACTAATTACTTATTATAAATTATTATTAAAATGGCCAATTTTTATTTAGATACTCCCGAATTAAAACATCATCTCAGCCATCCGCTGATGAAGAGAATTGTTGAGCTAAAAGAGCGTAATTACGCTGATAAAGATAACTTCGACTATGCTCCGATAGATTTTGAAGATGCAATGGACAGCTATGACAAAGTGCTCGAAATTGTAGGTGAAATCTGTGGCGACATCATTGCTCCCAATGCCGAAAACGTTGATCATGAAGGTCCGGTATGTGCCAATAACCGTGTAACATATGCCAATGGTACAGCAGCTAACCTAGAAGCTTGCCGCAAAGCAGGATTGATGGGTATGGCTATGCCACGCCGTTTCGGTGGACTGAATTTTCCAATTACTCCGTACATCATGGCTGCCGATATCGTAAGCCGCAGTGATGCCGGTTTCGAGAACCTTTGGGGATTGCAGGATTGTGCTGAAACGATCTATGAATTTGCAAACGAAGATCAGAAGAAACGTTATATCACCCGAGTTTGCCAAGGTGAAACCATGTCTATGGACCTGACAGAACCGGATGCCGGTTCCGACCTGCAGGCTGTAATGTTAAAAGCAACCTACAGCGAAAAAGACCAATGCTGGTATCTGAACGGTGTAAAACGTTTTATCACCAACGGTGATTCCGACATCCACCTCGTATTGGCTCGCTCGGAAGAAGGAACACATGATGGCCGTGGTTTATCCATGTTCATCTACGACAAACGTAATGGTGGAGTGAATGTTCGCCGTATTGAAAACAAGATGGGTATCAAAGGATCTCCTACCTGCGAACTTGTATACAAAAATGCTAAGGCTGAACTTTGTGGTGACCGCAAATTAGGTCTTATCAAATACGTAATGGCACTGATGAACGGTGCACGTCTGGGTATCGCTGCCCAGTCTGTAGGAATCTCACAGGCTGCTTACAATGAAGCGCTGGCTTATGCACAGGACCGCAAACAATTCGGTAAAGCAATTATCGAATTCCCTGCTGTAGCTGAAATCCTTTCATTGATGAAAGCAAAACTGGACGCTTCACGTACACTATTATACGAGACTGCCCGCTTCGTTGACGTTTACAAGGCATTGGATGATATAGCCAAAGAGCGTAAACTGACTCCGGAAGAACGTGCTGAGCAAAAGACTTTTGCCAAACTGGCAGACGCCTTCACACCACTGGGTAAAGGTATGGGTAGTGAATTTGCCAATCAGAATGCTTATGACTGTATCCAGATACATGGGGGATCGGGCTTTATGAAAGATTATGCCTGCGAACGTATTTATCGTGATGCACGTATCACTTCCATCTACGAAGGAACTACTCAATTGCAGGTAGTAGCCGCTATCCGTTACGTGACTACCGGTGCCTACCTCAATCGTATCAAAGAGTATGAAAACATGCCGGTAGCTCCCGAAATGGAAGGTTTGCACAACCGCCTGAAAACAATGGCAAGCAAATACGCCGCTTGTGTTGCTCAGATTACAGAGGCTAAAGACCAGGAATTACTCGACTTCTGCGCACGTCGCCTGGTAGAAATGGCTGCTCATATCATTATGGGGCACCTACTCGTACAGGATGCTTCAAAGAACGCTGAACTTTTCGGAACATCTGCACAAGTATATGTACGTTATGCTGAAAGTGAAGTAGAAAAACATATCAACTTTATTCGTAAATTCGATAAAGACGATTTGGCTTACTACAGAAAATAAACAGCAATCAAATTAAGAATAAGGAAGGTGAGTCAAAGGTCTGAGAAAGTTATCAATATGTAACTTTAGAAACGCAGATTAACACAAATGACCGCGGATTTAATTTAATCTTTGCGTAAATTAGCGTTAATCTGCGTTTTAATGATGGTTAATTTACTTTATTGACACACCCTCCTTTTCATACCCAACCTACCCTGCCATAAAGTAATAAATATATTACTTCTATAATCTTCACTTTACAGGTTTATTCCGTATTTTTGTGCAATAATAATTAACATCACACATCACATGGCAATGAACTCTGACCAACAAGAAGAACAACTGATCCAATCCGACGACGTCAACGAAGAAAAGAAAGAACGAAATTCGATGTTTCTCCTACACAAAGGTTTTATAGCTACTCCCATTCTACTGGGCATTAATGTGCTCGTTTTTATTCTTATGACTCTCTCCGGTGTCAACCTGTTTGAACCTAAAACCCTCGAACTACTACAATGGGGAGCCGATTTCGGACCACTTACACTAACCGGCAGCTGGTGGCGTACACTTACTTGCAATTTTGTACATATAGGCATCGTTCATATTCTGATGAATATGTATGCGTTGGTTTACATCGGTGTGCTGCTCGAACCGATACTCGGAACACGACGTATGTTTGCCGCTTACTTATTAACAGGACTTTGCTCCGCAGTGTCCAGCCTCTTCTGGCATGCCGAAACAATAAGCGCCGGAGCCTCCGGGGCGATCTTTGGTCTATACGGAATATTTCTGGCATTTCTTTGTTTCCATCATATAGAGAAAACACAACGTAATGCATTACTTTCAAGTATATTGATTTTCGTTGGTTACAATCTGATATACGGATTAAAAGAAGGTATAGATAATGCCGCCCATATAGGAGGATTAATCAGCGGATTCATTTTAGGTTTCGTCTATGTAATGGCACTCAACGAAAAGAGATCAAAGTTGCAAAAATACTATACGATGGGAGGAGAAGCCGGAATCTTATTGATATACCTTATAGGACTTCTGGTCCTCAACAAAAATGTTCCCTCCGACTATCAGGATTTGCGTCACGAATGGGATAACGGACTCGTACAAGCTTATCTTACCGGTGAATCCAATGAATCGGAAAAGTATGAAAATCAGAAAGAACACCCCATAAGCAAACGTATCACCAGCAAAGATCAACTACCACCTTACGCTCCTTTTACCGCCTCAGATACGTGGTTAAACTTCAGTAGTGAAAAGGCAGGCATACAGCTTCGTTATCCTTCCAACTGGCAGACGACAGAAACTACCCGCCAAGATAATGAAACAATATTACTTCAACAACGTTGGACCAATGCTACCAATCACCTTATAATCACTGTTTCACAATATGATACAGACGAAATATACGAATACAATAAAAAATTATCTCTCAGTATTCCACGAAATGCCCAAAATGAGCCATCAGAAGATTATAAACGTAGTACACTTACAATCAATGGTTTGAATTTTATAAAAACTGACAATATGCAGCATTTCGGTGCACCTGATGAAGAAGGTTATGAAATACTGCAAACTGTTCTTTATTATTTCTCTCCTGAAAAGAAAACAATATATGCGTTCGTTATGCTGATTAATGATGAAGCTGCCCAACAGGATTTAGACGATATGCTTGAAAACGTTCAGTTTACACACTCATAAATATGAGTTCCGGTTATATAAAAGCAAAAGCTCCGTTCAAATAAGACGGAGCTTTTGTTTTTATATAATCGGCAGAAATTTAGTTCATATAGAACTAATCTCCAACTTTCATTACCATTCTACTTCTTCCAGCCCATGTCTTCTGTATACCAAAAGCTGGCTTTGAAGCGAATTGATTTCTTTACGCATACTCTCCATCCTTTCCAATAGATGATGAATGGCATCAATACCCTCCATATTGATAGACAGGTCATAATACATACGACTATAACGTTCCACCTCCGGAAGCTGTGACACAAGCAGATAGTGTTCGCCACCTTCGATATGTACTTCAATCAATCCACCCTCCTGTAATAACTCTATAAAAGAGGGCTCAATATGGCATTTGTGACAATATTCACTGACTATAATTAATTCGGTCTGCATAGTGCTGATTTTTTTAGTTCATACTCTGTAATTCCCTGAACAACTCTTTCTGCCTATCTGTCAGGTTAGTAGGCACTTTGACATTATAGGTCACTATCAAATCGCCAAATTGTCCTTCTTTCTTATAAACAGGGAAACCTTTCCCCTTCAACCGTACCTTCGTACCGTTCTGTGTTTCAGGTTTCACTTTCAGTTTCACTTTACTATTCAGTGTATTAACTTCCTGTTCACCTCCCAATACAGCCGTATAAAGGTTCAACGGAACATCGATATAAAGATCATCGCCTAAACGTTTGAACACAGAATCTTCAGGAATCACAAACGTGATATACAAATCGCCGGCAGGCCCCCCATTAACGCCTTCACCACCATACCCCTTCAGTTTGATAACCTGTCCATTGGCTACACCAGCAGGAATAGTGATACGTACATTCTTACCATTCACCGTCAATACCTGTTTATGAGTCTCTGCAGCATCACGAAGAGAGAGATGAAGTTCTGCATTAAAATCTTGCCCACGGAATCCCGCACTGCTACGGCCTCCTCTACCGCGACCTCCAAACATAGATTCAAAGAAATCAGAGAACCCTTCGCCTCCGGTTCCGGAAAATCCCTGACCATCCGAAGAATACCAATACGCATTATCATCACCTCCTCCAAAGCCGGAGAATCCACCACTACCACCAGCCTGTTGACGAGCACGTTTCTGAGCTTCAAACTCATCGGCATGCTTCCAGTGTTCACCGTATTCATCGTATTTCTTACGCTTCTCCGGGTCGCTCAACACTTCATTTGCCTCATTGATCTCCTGAAACTTATCCTTTGCACCTGGATTGTTTGGATTCAAATCCGGATGATACTGGCGGGCCAACTTTCGAAAAGCCTTCTTAATATCACTTTGAGAAGCACTTTTGTCTACTCCAAGAATTTTATAATAATCTATATAAGCCATGCTTTTATATATTTAAACGTTCTACTACTTTAAACGTTCACAAATAACACGCCAACACAGCATTTGGATTCATTTTTTAATAAATCTTCAGACTCTACTCTTTATGAAACAAAAATAACCGGAATACGAAACCAGAAACAGGCTCCCTCTCCTTCTTTCGAATCAACGCCAATAGTTCCTCCTAAACGTTCTACAATGACCCGACAAATCGCCAGCCCTAATCCGGTTCCCTTCACAAAAGCATTCAGTTTCACAAAACGCTCAAAGACCAGCTCCAGTTTATCCGCAGCAATGCCCATACCGGTATCTTTACAAAAGAAATATATTTCATCCTTTGCTTCACTTATGCGGTATCCAATAGAAATACTTCCCCGCTCAGTAAACTTCATTGCATTACTCATTAAATTAATCATCACCTGAGACAAACGTACCCTGTCTGTATTAATCACACAAGCAGGTGCTTTCTCTATAAAAGAGATCTGCACTTCCGGAGAGTGGTCTTTCTGCTCCATCTGATGGCATATATTGCCCATCAGTTCATTAATGTCAGTAACGGAATAGGAGAAATCCATTGTACCTGCTTCAATCTTCGATAGATCCAGAATATCATCAATAAGTTGTAATAACAGTTCGTTGTTTGCAATAATAATCTTCATATACTCCTGTTTATCTGCCGGATCATCTATCTGACAAATCATATCAGAGAACCCTACAATCGCATTAAGAGGAGTACGTATCTCATGACTCATATTAGCCAGAAAAGCGGATTTTAACCTATTAGATTCCTCTGCTTTATCTTTCGCCTCCCGCAAGTCTTGTTCTATCTTCAGCTTTTCTGTAATATCTTCAAAACGCAATAGTCCGCCTATCACCTCTTTTCCACCCGTAGCATATACAGGAGTAGCTGTCACTTCAAAATCAACCTTATCGATGCGAATAGTATGACGAACAATTACCCCCTGTTCTATGGCCTCCTTAAATGCACAATGTTCACAAGGTTTGTCTCTCAGGGCACTGGTTTGATAACAAATTAATCCCGGAGTATAATGCCTACCCGGTACCAAACTCTTGATGTGCGTTGTCTCCTCCCACTGCACTCTATAAGTTTTATCAATATAGATCAGCCCAAAGTCGATACTCTTTAATGCAAGGCTCTGCTTTTTAATTGCTTCTTCTAACTCTTCTTTAGCTGCCGTAATCTCTCTTTCATATTTTTTCAACTGACTAACGTCCCAACGAGCTACCAACAACCATTTGCCTAATGCTTCCCAAGAAAGAATCGATTTCATTACAATTGTGTCGTGTATTACACCATCTGTAGTTGAATACCGCTCTTCAGACCGATAAGGTTTGCCTATTCTGACTAACTCTTCATCAATGTTCCGATAATGTCGCCCTCTCTCCTCTCCATAAATATCATAATCATTGTGCCCTATCGCTTTCTCACGTTTTATCCCCGATTGCACCTCCGATTCTTTATTCCAATAAGCATAACGAAATTCATTCTGAATATCTTTTACCATGATAGGAAAAGGAAGATTATCTAATATATCAGACAGAAAATGACGATAATCCCTGTTTCTCGCAACAATTTTTTTTAAATGGTGAAGTCGATACAATAAATAAAATATGATTATAAATAATATAATCAATAAAATAAAAAGCCATAAGTAACTGTTCATAGGCCCATTGTCAGGGATTAATAGTAGATTGTTTGCCATAAGTTTGCACCTTGATATTTAAGAGGGTAAATATATAAATAAGTTTAGAAAACCACTAATATTTAATCTCTTCTTTTCCGGACATCTTAAAAATTTATATTCTTTAAATCAACGATCAGACAAAGGACCAAATCCCTTATTATTATAAAGATAATAGTTTTCTTTAATATATCTCATTGATACCTTTACTACATTTATGTTCATATATTACATCAAAAACCAGCGCACGTTTAATATTAAAAATAGATCAACAACACTAAATAGTTATTAATAAATCAAAGAATTTGTCTCTAAAGTTAAATTAATCTGCTTTATTTGCATTATACAACTTAACGCATCTTTAACCTTAAGCAAATATTCCCCCAATATGCAGCTAAAACATTGGATATCTATTGTTGTATTCACTCTCTGTGCCATTACCGTACGGGCAGACGAATGGATTCGGATCAATCAGCTTGGTTATCTGCCTGAATCAAAAAAAGTAGCAGTATTCCTAAGTGAAGAAGATGCCAGTGTAAAAGAGTGTTCACTTATCGATCTCTTCACTGGAAAAACGGTATCTACATTTACATCCATCCAGCCAACAGGTACACTTGGGAGTATGAAAAGCACATTTCGAATAGATTTCAGTGATTTTAATCATCCCGGTACCTATTATCTAAAAGCCGGTAATACCCAGTCTCCTTATTTCCCGATAAATAATCAGGTATACAATGGAACAGCCGATTTTTTACTTAACTATATGCGCCAGCAACGTTGTGGTTATAATCCATACCTAAAAGATAGTTGCCATATGGATGACGGATATATCATCTGCCATCCCACCAAAGACGGAACAAAAATTGATGTACGCGGAGGTTGGCATGATGCAGCTGATTATCTGCAATACACTACTACTTCAGCCAATGCCATTTATCAAATGATGTTTGCTTACCAACAAAATCCGGAAGCATTTAGTGATTATTACGATGCGAACGGACACCGAAAGGCGAATGGAATTCCTGATATTGTAGACGAAATAAAATGGGGACTCGACTGGCTAAACAGAATGAATCCGACTGCCGGAGAAATGTACAACCAAATTGCCGATGATCGCGACCATGCCAGTATGCGATTGCCCAATCATGACAAGGTAGACTATGGCTATGGCCCCGGAAAAGGAAGACCGGTTTATTTCTGTAGTGGTGAAAAACAGGTGCGCGGTGAATTTACGAATGCAACAACAGGCATAGCCAGCACTGCCGGGAAATTTGCTTCTTGCTTTGCATTAGGTGCCCGAATTTTAAAAGACTTTTATCCGGAATTTGCTCAAGAGATTGAAAAGAAAGCCGATGCCGCCTATGAAGAAGGCATAAAAAAGCCAGGAGTCTGCCAGACTGCCTCTGTCCGTTCGCCCTATATCTACGAAGAAGATAACTGGACAGACGATATGGAGTTGGCAGCTATTGAATTATATAAATCAACCCAAAACAATAGATACCTGCGACAAGCTATAGAATATGGACGACGTGAACCGGTAACTCCCTGGATGGGAGCAGACAGCGCCAGACATTATCAATGGTATCCATTTATGAACATGGGGCATTACTGGTTGGCAAAAACTGAAAACAATACACGGTTGAATGAAGAATTCATCCGCAATATCCGTACCGGACTTCAACGTACTTATGAAAAAGCCCGGCAAAATCCATTCCTATACGGCATCCCTGCTATCTGGTGTTCCAATAATCTTACCACAGCCATGTTAACTCAATGCAGATTGTATAGAGAAGTTACCAGAGATTCTACATACGAGGAGATGGAAGCCTCTCTGCGCGACTGGCTATTTGGTTGTAACCCCTGGGGAAGCAGCATGATTGTAGAACTCCCTTTATATGGGGATTATCCTTCAGAACCTCACTCTTCCTACTTTACCAACAACACAGGAAACGCGACTGGCGGACTTGTTGACGGTCCTGTTTATACCAACATATTCAACAGTTTGAGAGGAGTAAACATTTCCACCGGAGAAACTTATCAACGCTTCCAACCTGGCACAATGGTATACCATGACAGCACACACGACTATTCTACCAACGAACCGACAATGGATGGAACTGCCAGCCTGACCTATTATTTGTCTGCCCTTCAAAAAGAAGGAATGAGACAAGCCCAATCCGACAATGATAAAAACATCTATAGCGAAGGAGGTATTATACGTACTGACCCTTCTCAAAAGCAACTCACACTTATTTTTACAGCAGCCAATAAGGCAGATGGAGCTGATGCCATCATTCGTATATTGAATAAACAGAAAATACAAGGAGCTTTCTTTTTCACCGGTGAGTTTTTTGAACTTTACCCGCAAGTAGTACAAAAACTAAAAGCAGAAGGACATTACATCGGCAGTCATAGTTATGGACATTTACTATATAGCCCCTGGGAGAATCGGGATTCACTCCTCGTCACACGTGAGGAGTTTGAAAAAGATATGCTAAAAAGTTATGAAACACTCAGCGAAGCAGGAATTAAGTACAAAGATGCCCCACTCTACATTCCTCCCTATGAATACTATAATAAAAAGATAGCAGCATGGGCAAAAGCCATGGGTATACAACTTATCAATTTCACTCCGGGGAGTGGCAGCAATGCAGACTATACTACCCCGGATATGAAAAACTACAAAAGCAGTAAAATGATTTATGAAAGAATCATGCAGTTAGAAAAAGAAGAAGGTCTAAATGGACATTTACTGCTAATACACCTTGGAACATCCGACTTGCGAACAGACAAATTCTACAATAATTATTTAGAAACAATGATAAAAGCTCTCAAGAAAAAAGGCTATAGATTTGTTCCCCTACGTACAGCAACAGGAATATAAATAAAGGTACAAAAGGTTAGTTTATTAGGTTATCATGAAAAAGGTTCGTACCTGTGAAGGCCCGAACCTTTGTTTTATAGTTTATCCGATAAATATGTAGTTATCAAAAAAGTAATCACCGGATTTTTTCAAGCAGAAATGTGAGAGAGAATATAAACGTTTATTCTGATGTAATCTATTGATTTATAACGAATATAAACCTCCTGTTTAAAGACAGGCAAGAGTGTACACTTATCCGAGTGTTAATTGTACACTTTTGCCATACTATATTGTACATTCTTACTATGCTAAAATGTACACTTATGCAAAGCAAGCCCAAAGGGTTAAAAAAACACATTAACAATATTAACAAACCGGTTATTTGTCAGACGAACCTGTTTTATTCCCTCCCTGCTCAAAAATAAGTTATTATCAGATATTTAGCAGATGAATAAATTGGTCAATATCCTCTTCTGTTGTATCAAATGAGGTGACAAGGCGAATTTCATTATTCCCTTCATTCCAGAAATAGAAGAAATAGGATTGAAGCATTCTGTCTATTACCGAACGAGGCATCGTCAAAAACAATTGATTACTCTGCATCTTTTGAGTAAAACAAACGCCCGGAAAATCTTTCAAAGCCTCATAAAGTTTACGAGCCATGGCATTAGCATGAGAAGCATTCTTCAACCAAAGCTCATTCGTCAGATAAGCGGTAAACTGACAAGAGAGATAACGCATTTTTGAAGCTAATTGAGCCGACTGTTTCCGTACAAATCTTGCTTCCGCTTTTAATGTATCATCAAAGATAACAACGCACTCTCCCATCATCAAACCGTTTTTGGTTCCACCGAAACTAAGAACATCAATGCCACAATCTACCGTCAATGCTTTCAGAGAGAGATTGAGGGCAGCACAAGCATTTGCAATACGTGCACCATCCATATGAACGCGCATTCCATACTGATGTGCCAATGAGGTAATAGCTTTTAATTCTTCAGGTGTGTAAACAGTACCCAGTTCGGTACACTGAGAGAGATAAACAGCACCTGGCTGTGAGTGGTGCTGATCGCCAAAACCGTGAAGATAAGGAAGAATAAGTTCAGGGTTAAGTTTGCCATCCGGTGTAGCTACCGGACGAATCTGACAACCGGTCATCTTTACCGGAGCACCACATTCATCTACATATATATGGGCTGTTTCAGCACAAAGAATCGAATGGTAAGTCTTTGTCATTAGTTGCAAAGCAACCACATTACTTCCCGTACCATTGAATACAAACAGAGGCTCACAATCGGCAGTAAAGGTTTCTTTAATTTTCCGGACCGCTTCTTCTGTCCATGGATCATCACCATAACCCAGTGCATGATTCCGGTTAGCCTGCATCAGTGCTTCCATTACAGCAGGATGCACACCGGAATTATTATCAGAGGCAAAACTTCTCATAGTCTTTTTGAATAAAATTTTCTGCAAAGGAATAAAATTATTCTCAGAAAAAGGATGCCTCTAAATAAAGATTTATAAAAGAAAGAGCTACTTTTATCCCGATTGAAAAAAGTAGCTCTCCTTTATTATCCTAAAAACAACTCACACTCAATGTGTAAATGAAACCGGTAATTTCAACTCTTCACCTTTTTGTCCTATAATAAAACCTTTATTGTTCCACACACGGAGATACCCTCCGATATTATTATTAATAAACAACAGACGGAATGCATGTTTTCCTTGCTGCAAAGCAAGGGAAGTCCGGCTATGAGAATGACGTATCAGCTTACCATCATTGCTCAATACAACTTTCCCGTCTACCTGAAGTTCATCCATTTCGGTTGACAAATAATAGACTCCATCACAGGGAACCTCAAAATATCCAGAATAACAAAATGCCCCTTTATCTTCCAAAACCGGTTTTAATTCGAAATCCGTTACTGCCTTAGACTCTTTCCATACAGCATTTTCTGTATCCTTTACATAATAAAAATCTCCATCGGCATGTGTCAACTGTATGCCGGGTTTCGTATCATCTTTGTATGCCGGAAGTAAATTTTCTTTCACCACTTCAATCACCCGGGTTCTGCTCATCTTGCCCGAAGGCAAAAAAGTAGCAATACGTATCACTTGATTATCACTGACAATAATAGGGTCATTGTAAACTGTCGAGTGTATCGTTGGTTCACTTCCATCCAGCGTATAGACCATTGGCAGATTACGACTGTTCGAAAAGCTCAGTGTATCTGTTCCGACAATAGCAACACGATCTGCCATCGGACCTTCCGGCAGTGGAATATGATAATTGATGTGATGTTCATCCAGACGTACCAACTGGTTATTTAACCTGCGTTCAAAGGAGGCATAATCCTTCTTCTCCAAAGGAGTCCAGGTCAGTTCGGCTACTGCCAGTATTCTGGGATAAAGCAGGTATTCGGTATAATCCGGAGTAGTGGCATATTCCGTCCACATATTACCCTGGGCACCCAGAACATGGGAACGTAAATCTGCCGGTATTTTCTCCGAAGCAGGATTATAGTTATATGTTTTGCTCAGTAGTGTTGTAAAATTAATCGCAATAGGTTCTACCTCAGTATTACCCTGCCCAAAATCAAGATACAACCATTTGGCAGGAGTCATGATGACATCATGTCCCATAGAGGCGGCTTCTATTCCCCCCTCTTCTCCACGCCATGACATCACTGTAGCCGTAGGAGCCAAACCTCCTTCAAGTATCTCGTCCCAGCCTATCATACTCTTTCCGTGTTCAAGAAGTACTTTCTCAATACGATGTACAAAATAACTTTGCAGTCCATGTGCATCTTTCAACTTCTCATCCCGTATGCGTTTCTGACATTTCGGACAAGCATTCCATTTCTTTTTCGGACATTCATCTCCTCCGATATGGAAGTATTTTCCCGGAAACAATGGGATCACCTCTTCCAATACATCTTCAAGAAACTTAAAAGTCTGCTCATTGCCCGCACAATACACATTTTCCTCTACTCCCCATTTGTTTCTAAGCTGAAAAGGACCTCCGGTACAAGACAACTCCGGATAAGCAGTCAAAGCAGCCAAGGCATGCCCCGGTAACTCTACTTCCGGGATAACAGTAATAAACCGTTCGGCAGCATAAGCCACTACCTCTCTTATTTGTTCCTGTGTATAGTAACCTTGATGAATGGTACCATCGGCATTGTGACGGATAGAACCTATTTCAGTCAGTTTCGGATATTTCTTTATTTCAATCGTCCACAAATGATCATTCGTAAGGTGCCAATGGAAACGATTTATCTTAAACATTGCCATCACGTCCAATTGTTTTTTCACAAAATCCACATCATGAAAGTGCCGACTAACATCAAGCATCATTCCCCGATAGGGATAAGCCGGTTCATCTTCTATTACAACACAAGGAAGTGTCCATGCAACATCTTTCACCGGTTCTTCACTTTCAATCTCTGCAGGCAGAAGTTGCATTACAGTCTGCATAGCATAGAAGATACCGTGTGCAGACTTTGCCTGAACAGAGATTTCACGGGAAGTAACAATGAGCTTATATCCCTCGTCCTTCATACTTAAAGCTGGATTCAGAGTCAATCGGATACAGTTATCTTTTGCTTCTTTCACAATATCAGGACGATGTCCGGTAGAGTGTTGTATCTTTTCCGCAAAATAGCCGGCAACCGTTTTTAGACTATCATTATCAGTAACAAAAGCAGTTTGAGATGTTAATGTAAATTCACCGGTTTGTTGCTCTATCATTTTAGGCTCGGGCACAATATGAAGCCCTTCATTGTAAGATTTCACTTCATTTTTGTTCTCACAGGAGAATAATGTCACCAAGACAAAGAGTATCAGATAAAAAGATTTAATTCGCATATATTCTAAGTTTTATTGATAATAACAATTCATTTAATTTTCTCCATAATTGATACGGACATTGATAATTCCTAAATTGTCTACAGGAACTTCCAAAGATTGGTATCCTTTTTTCCTAAAAACCAAAATCTCATGGTTTCCCGCATCAATCCGATACTGCCCTTTATCATCACTCTGCCCCAATAGTTTTCCTGAACTCCCGGCATAGATATTCACACCAGTAATCAGAGTAGCCTGTACATCACGCACTTCACCATGAATAGAAATATTCTTGCTACTTTTAGCTACTTTCATACCTTCAGCAGAAGCTGAACGTTCAAAATCACCTACTATCACCGTCTTGCTTTGAAGGATGTTGTCAGAAGCAGTTCCTACCTGCAGTTCGAACTCACCGGGTTCAACTATCCTCCTGTTTCCGGCATCAACAATATACAAATCTTTCACGGCAACTTTCAACCGGACAGTCCGGGTACTTCCAGCCTCAACCAATACCTTTTCAAAATCACGAAGCTGCTTAACAGGAGTGACCACCGTACTCACTTTGTCACGCACATACAATTGAACCACTTCCTTACCACTTCTTTTCCCAGTATTTTTTATATCTACTTTTACATATATCGTGTCAGTTGGATCATAGTGTTCCTTATCCGTTTCCATAGACTTGTATACAAAGGATGTATAAGTAAGCCCATGCCCAAATGCCCACAAAGGATCGGGACTGGAGAAAACATAATCTCTCCCCGGAGTTTCATAACTTCCGGGATTTTTATAAAAACCTTTGTCAGAAGGAAGATAGTCATAATAAACAGGCAAATGTCCCGTACTCTGGGGGAAAGAAAAAGTAAGCCTGCCCGAAGGAGAAATTTTGCCAAAAAGGATATCAGCAATCGAATTTCCGGCTTGTTCTCCTGCATACCATTGAGTCAGAATGGCTGGTATATGTCTCTTTTCCCAGGAAATAGTAAAGGGTTTACCGGTTACTAAGACCAGCACTACAGGTGTTCCGGTTTCATAAACCTCTTTTATCAACTGGCTCTGTGCTCCGGTTAGGTTCAAGTCATTTAAGTCAAATCCCTCTCCGCAAGTAGAGCTTTTATAATCACGAGCCAAAGCGGCACTGGCACTACCACAAAAAACAATGGCTACCTCACTTTGCCGGGCTACCTCAACTGCCTTCTTTATCCCACTGGTGTCCAAAGAGACCAGACTACACCCTTTTTCATAACGCACCGTTACTTTGTCCCCCAACAGCTGTCTGATTCCAGCCAATGGAGTCACTCCGTCTTTATTATTACGGCTCCATGTATAATCACCGAATTGCACCTGGTCGGCATTAGGTCCGATTACTGCTACCGATCTTAACTTTTCGGCATTTAGTGGCAAGAGCCCGTTTTCATTTTTCAGTAATACTACAGATTCGTCTGATATCTCTTTTGAAAGCTGCACTCCTTCCTGCGGATGCATTTTGCAATGAGCGTATCGTTCACCATAAGGATCTTCAAAAAGCCCCATTTTAAACTTCACATACAATACCCGGCGGACAGATTCATTCAGAATCTCTTCATCCAGTTTACCTTCTTTAATAAGATCAGCCAATAGCGGATAGCAGTTACTGGAAGCTTCTACGTCAAGTCCGGCAGTAAAGGCCTGCATGGCTGCTTCTTCCGAATTATGAGCCGTATAATGCAATGTTTTCAACATTTCAATCGCTCCCCAATCAGAATATACATATCCCTTAAATCCAAACTGATTACGAAGTACCTCAGTTAATAAATAATGAGAAGCAGAATTAGGAATACGGTTCCATGAATTATAGGTAGACATTACCGCCAGGACAGATGTATTCCGAATCACCATTTCAAAAGGTTTAAGATATACCTCGTGTAAATCACGGAGCCCGCATTCTACAGAAGCCAGATTCAAACCACTAAGAGGGTTGCCGTGTGGTCCGTAATGTTTCAGCATTGGCGAAATGCCATTATCCATATATCCCTTTACTTCTGCAATTCCAAACAGACCACAAAGAATCGGGTCCTCTCCAAAAGATTCCTCCACACGCCCCCAGCGTAAATCGCGTACTACGTCAATGCAAGGAGCCAGTACCTGATGCATCCCCTGGGCATGCAGATCTTTCGTTATCATTGCAGCTTTACGATAAGCCAGTTCCGGAGAGAACGTACTACCAAGAGCCACATTCTGAGGATAGATGACAGAACCTTCATGTACAGAACCATGCAACGACTCCGCAACTGTAAATACAGGTATACCAAGCCGGGTATTCTCTACCATAAACTTCTGTACTAATTGCATATTTTTCCGGCAATTTGCACCTGTAAGCGGAAAACCCTCTACAAATCCCCAACTCATTCCTTTAGAAAAGGCTTTCAGTTTCTCTGTATCCAATGTTTGTCCATTGAATATATTCCAGGAATGAATATGTCTGATCTGTGCAACCTTCTCTTCCAGAGTCATACGACTTAAAAGATCATTCACTCTCTCCTCTATGGGCAGGTTGGGTTGCTTATAAGGAAGTTCCTGAGCAAACACAGATATTCCCGACAGGAATAAACTACTGCAAAATAACAACCGGGATATACTCATTTTTATCATCATATACTTGTTTTTCAATTTTTCTGATAATTTTGTTCTATTTCGGTATGGTAACGTTTATATAGATCTTCAACAACGGCTATGGTTCCTTCAGGATTCACCCGCGAAAGATAAGTTGAATTAGTAAGTACCCATTCCTGTTCCATTTTGGAATAATCCGGATACGGCAGTTTCTTTCCATATAGCAAACTGGTTTTGTATGTCACATAAGCCTCCCAGCGAGGAAGATAAAAATCGATCAATAAACCACTCCATTCTTTGTTAGCATAGTCGTGCAAATCCGAATCAGTATCCGTCCAGGTCGTAATCAGCCTCTTGGCATTGGTAACAAAGCGTCTCTTCTCTTCCGGTGTCCCCCCTGCCTTTTCTGCTTCTGCCAGCCACGTACCCAACATAAACTCCTTACGCGTAGATAGCAACCGGTCTTCATCCTTTATAATATTCAGGAACTTGCCACTATATTCCATAAAACGTTCTTTGTCTTTTTTCTGAAATGCCAGCACCATTCTTTCATGTAGATATTTGGCATAATCGGACAAAACCTGACGAGTGACATCCGTTAAATCGTATTCATACGTATCCGAATGATTAAATCTCTTACGCGATTGATAAAGAAGATCCCACGCTTTTACCACCTTCATCGGATCATAAAACATCACGGCATTTCCCCAGGTAGATACATGCTGAATGGTATCAGAAGGACGGGCACAGATATAAGACTCTACAGGACCTCCCAACTCATTATGACATTCGTAGATTGTTTCGGATAATAATTTCCAGGCCTTGTTACAATTGTTATCCTCTGTCCCATACCGATAATAGGTGTAATTGTCAAGCCATTGAGGAATATGAATGCTGTCCGTTCGCCAGGCCATATCATACACCATATCATAGACAACCGGGATGGTCCCTATTCCTTCGGGAGCCGTGCCAATACCACTTATGTTTTTCCCCATCGGATGGTGTTTGGCAAAGACTGGTCCTGACGCATAACTACTCATCTTACCATGCAATCCTGTTTTTCCTCCGAAATTGGGCAGAGCGCACCATATCCATTGATGATTCCAATGTCCTTCCGGCTTGTGGAACATGGAAGTTTTAACTCCCCCCCATTGCGGGCGTTCGCAAGCCATCAAATCCAGAATAATGGTTTCACCGGGCTTCACCCCCTCCATTAACTCTTTTACCGGATTGTGTTGCCATCCCTGTAATACCCACACAGCCTGCGGATTTACTTTTCGCATAGCCTGTATTATCTTTTGCGCAGCAAGTTTCACATTAATTCCCTCAGAGGTTCCTCCCTCATGAAAAGGGTCTCCACCAAAAAACTGTGCTTCACCGAATAGATTCTTTTGCTCTTCATAATAGATAGCAGCAAGTTTATCAAAAAGCGGATCGGTAGGATCCAAAAATGCAGGCCGTTGGTAAGTACCCCATATCCCCTGATCTTTAATGCGGGCATCAGGAAATTTTTCTTTCAATGCATTCGGAACCATACCATAGAATCCCTGAAACACGGGCTTCATTCCCAACTCCCTCATTCGCTTCAACATCTTCTGCTGCAAATCGGTCTGCCGTGCTATAAATTCCGGAGTTACCGGACCACCAAAACCTTCAAGATTTCCCATTAACCACCAGGCTTCATAACCTGCTCCCGGCAAAAACTTACGTATGTCATCTTCACTGAAGTTTAATCTCCGCAACGTATTCTGCCATACCGCATACTGACTATACACAGCCATCAGCGGCATATTGATACCTTGAAGTGCCATTCTGTCTATCTCTTTCTCCCATTGTTCCCAATCCCAAAAAGCCATGGAATAACTGTATGTACAGTAATTCAAATAATAACGATAGGGAAAAGAAGCCGTAACTCTCACTTTTTCTCTAACCGGTGGCAAGGGCACGGGTAACTCTGATAAGTTATTGCCACACCACGAAACCGATTTGTGGCAATAATTCCTCAAATAATGATTCAATCCCCGCGCTATAGATACACCATTATTCCCCCTGATGATAATTCTATCATCTGCAGCCTGCTCCAGTTCAAAGAAGTCGGAATCCGAAGAAAGCTTCTCGAAGACGAAGGAAGAAGAATTATTGTCCGGCAATAACCGTTCTGCTAATTCACTAACAGGTTGATCAGATTCAGTAGACATTGAACATCCATACATTACCATGGATGTAAAAAAGAGTAAGAGGATTCTTCGCATCAGCATATATTTTAATTAATTAAGATCATGCAAGTGTCTCTACGAGATATTTTTACTCGTAAGGGGGAGAGACCTGCTATCGGACAACTATTATTTTTAGAACTTCACATCTACAAAAACGGGATAATGATCGGACACAGTAGCTGTATCCACACTCTTACCATCCACCGAAACAGTACGTAAAATGTGTGTCCGGAGAACTTTTATTTTTGAAGCTTTTCTGTTTTTCAGCAACAGGACATAATCAATTAGAGCTCCGGAGTCTGTTCGTCCCGGGATAGAATTTCCTGTAGTATCACTAATAATATCAAAGTACTTTATCCACACCGGGAATACAACACCACCATTGGGCCAGCGATGAGAATCATTCAAGTCACCGGCAAGAAATACCGGTTTACTTTTTTTCCCGATCCAATCGCAAACTATTTGAGCTCCTTCCCTACGCTTTTCGTCATTCAGGTCTGAGTGTGTACCTATAAATATAAAATTTTTCAATTCCACTGCTACCGCTACTCGGGTTTCATCACCTGGTAAATGAATGACCTGTATCCCCTTAACGGGCAACGTATTCTTTACCAATACTCCACAACCTATACTACCTCCGTCAAATGGAGCTGCATTGCCATAATAAGGTACATATCCGCTACCAGCTGCATCAGCAATCTCTTTCAACAAATAACGCGCCCCTCTACCTACAGCAGCACTATCCAACTCTTGCAAAGCAACCACATCCGCATCCAAAGCCTTTATCACTTTACCAAGATTCTCAATATTATCCTTGGTCAACTCACCCGGATCTGTAGCTCCTTTACAATAATGAGTATTGTAAGTCAGCAGACGTATGGCACCTTTTTCTTTATTATAATTCTGAGCACTCACACAGACAGATAACAGCAAAGCAGCTCCGACAAAAAATAGTTTTCGTAACATGACGATCATAGGTTATATTATAACTGGTTTATATATAAGATTAATTTTTTACGATTTTTCGTATCACGCATTTCCTGGCAGAGGAAACTTTGACAATGTATACTCCTTCGGGCTGATTTGACAGATTCACAGAATTAATTATCTCACCATTTACGTTTATCACCTTTTGTCCGGTCAATGAATAGATTTCTACACGATTCACCTCTTCTTTTTCTCCTCTTACGTAAAGAGTAGCATCAGCAGAGTTAAAGCATATATAAAAATCTTCTCCGTTTTCTATATTCGTGATACTCGTATAACCGGGGAGTGTTATATCAATAAAGACAGGATAATGATCCGAAACATTTTTCAGATCAACCGTAGCTCCATTTATTTCAATAGTACGTACGATATGAGTCTGTTGTACCTGTATGTCAGAATTACCATAATCGTGGAAAAGAACATAATCAATCAGTCCCTGATCGGCTCCTTCATTTCCATGCACTCCATTCCAGACTGTATTGCCTTTAGTATCACTTACTATCTCAAATTTCTGCATATAAATAGGAAATGCTATTCCTCCGTTTCCCCACCGGTGACAATCATTCAAATCGCCTGCCAGAAAAACCGGTTTACGAATATAATCCAATTCATTATTAATAATATTAGCCCCTTGTATGCGTTTGCTATCATTCAAATCTCCATGAGTACTTATAAAAACAAATTGATCAAGATCGGTCCTCACTGCTATCCGTGGTTCATCTCCCGGCAATGCAATCTTTTTTATCTTATTCACGGAAAAAGATTTCTTTATCAGGCTGCCACATCCCACACTACCTCCATCCCATTTGGATGCAGATCCATACACCGGAGTATAATCGAGCCCGGTTGCCTGGGCTATCTGCTCCAACAAATATCGTTTGCCCCGGCTATTTGCTGCGCTATCAAGCTCCTGTAGAGCAACCACATCCGCATCCAACGTCTTAATCACCGAAGCCAGTAACCGCGTATTGCCATCGTTAATATTACCGGGATCAGTTCCTCCCTTACAATAATGAGTGTTATATGTCAGGATTCTGATTACATTATTATCCTTGGGATAAGTCTGGGCTGACAATTGCAGACATATCCATAAAAAAGTTCCAAAGAATATATACTTTCTCATAGTGCTTTGCGGTTTTCAACAACCGGCAGAAGAATAGATACCTTCTGCCAGCCGTTAAGAGTTACTTTAATAAAATTATTTCTTGATAATCTTCACCAATGTTTCATCCGCAGATGTAATTACCTTCACAAAATACAAACCAGAAGTAAGATCTGCTACATTCACCTGTTGCACCCCTTTCACACTTCTTACACATGCACCTGTAGTAGAATAGATATCAATGCGCTGAACATCCGGCGCCGATACATAAATCACTTCATCAACCGGGTTAGGTCCTACTGTTATCAATTCTCTTTGAGACGTGTTCACTCCTGTAGAATAATTCTTCACAACCTTTACCCACACTGTATTCAGAGCAAGCTCGGGATACGTTGCATTCTGCATTTCACAACGATATACTTTACCCACACATTCATCTCCGAAGCTAAACCATCCATTTGCATCTGCTGATGTCGGTGTGATAATATCACCATCTTCATTTTTCCAGGTAAATGTGGTTAGTTTCCCCATTACATCATATTCTCCGGACAAGTCAATATCTTCATCTACTTCTATCTCATATTCGCCTTTATCGTTTTTCACACCTACAGGAAAACCACCTGCTGTGTTCCACTGAGATTTATAACCACTTCCCAATACTTTACCTGTAGCAGGGTGTAAAGGCAGTGTGGAATAAGAGTAGCAATTGTCTTCCAGATTTAACAGCCAATCCAAAAATTCAGTCTTCCGACAATCCGTACAAACAAAAGCTGTCTCATCCGATAGAATATTTTTATACCCGGCAAGTTGACGGCATTTTCCGGTAGAACCACTCAGGTCAATCTGTTTCACAAAAGGATTACGTCTGATGTGTAAATAACAGTCACTTTCTCCATTATTCATAGCTATTTTTACCGTATCCATCTGAGTGTTTGAGATATGTACAACCGAAGCCTTGCAATCTCTCAATACAAATTTTCCTTTCAGGTTTTTCACAGCAGGCAAAACAGGATACCATTTGTTATCTCCTTCTGAATTAGTCCAGGACAAACTACTCGTTCTTCCATTAAAAGGAGCAGCAGCATTTACGCAAATTCCGAATATAGTTTCCGCATAGGTAGCAGAATAAGATCTCCAGATATTTCCCTCTGCATTTTTCCAGGTATTCATATCACTCCAGGAAAAGCCTTCCCGATTAATATCAATCCCCATTGCTTCTGCGTTGCATTTTCCTTCAATAGCAGAAGGTTGTTTAAAGAATGCGGCATAATCAGCAACTTCTTCCGCATTGAAATTCCAGATTTGTTCCTGTGCAAATACAGTTGTAGCACACCAGGCAAATGTAGCAATAGCAAATACCCGCTTTCCAATCAAAGTAATACTTTTCATAAGTCAAATAATTAAGTGTTAAACAATTATTTCATATTTAGATGTGGGGGCTTTTTGAACGGCCCCCTTTTTTATTTAAAAGCTGAGTCCGTCTTCCCAGTTCGGATTCTGTGTTATGTTTCCATTACTCAGTACTCTTTCCTGAGTGGGTATGGGATATAAATAATCTCTGTCCTCCCTCCATTTACGAGGTTCATCCTTTACATCGTGTACTATAATATTTCCTTTCAATCCGTCTGTAAAACGGAACTCATCACCCAGTTTATAGAACTTACGAATGTTTTTCACAGCTGCTCCCGAGGGTTTCTTTCCGGTATAAATGCAGATATCCACTTTGTCTTTATCCAGCAGAGTACCGTCATTCATATCGAATACATCGAAGCGGTTCTCCCCTTCTCCCTGGTTCAATCCGGGGAAATACATGCCCAGATAAGGTTGCTCAAAGATTTTACCTTCTTTCCACCTCATCACATCATAGTAGCGAAAGCCTTCAAGAATAAGTTCAACCGTACGTTCACGTCGTATTTCAAGGATTACTCCCTTATTCGCTCCGGTTACATTTGCATATCCTGTTTCCACATTACTGAGATAAGGATCCGGATTGGCATTAGCTGCCGCCATATCTATATTAGGCATTCCCACCCGGTCACGAATCTTTTTAACCGAAATATTCAGATCATTCTGAGTCAGTGTACCTCTTTCGGCTTTTGCTTCAGCAAAATTGAGATAAACTTCTGCTGCCCTGAACAGGATATAATCGTTTGAAGATTTCATGTATCCGTCTCCACTGGCATCGGTCACCCATTTTATAATCTGATAGCCGGTAGTAGAGGAGTTAAAGTTGGGTGACTCTACCGTAGTACTATTAATACGGGTATATCCGGGTCCTACCACGGTCTGTGTCAAACGTGGATCACGGTTCTGCATTTCATCATAATACTGCATCGTTTCATATCCGGCTTTATCAGTAAAACGACTTCCATCAGTCATCAGATAGCTATTCACCACTTTCTTATTCATTCCGGGACGTCCGTAGGTAGATGCCATCGTATTATAATTAGCTTCATGGACAACAGCTTTACCCAAATCATAGTCTCTTGCCAGAATAACCTCCTGCGCAATGGCATTCATCGAAGAAAATAAATCGCGATATGGTTTTTCACCTCCTTTATAAATGGAATAAGGACTACTTGTGATAAACTCTTCCGATACAGCGATACATTGATCCAAAAGTGCCTCATAACCGGGTATACCATGATATTTGCGATAAGTACCTTCAAAGAGACAAATTCTCGACTTCAAAGCCATTGCTGTCCATTTGGTCACTCTATACAGCTCAGCCTTATCGGATATATGTGCAATAGCATAATCAATATCCTCCAGTATCTTTTCTACAACAAATACTCTGGAATCACGTGGTTTTGTCAGATCGGTATCATCCGAGGCCATTGCCTTCTCATGCCAGGGCACATCCCCGAAACGCTTTACTTTTTCAAAATAGAAATAAGCTCTAAAAAAACGGGCAATGCCATCATACCTTTCCCGTATGGCCGTATCCGGACAACGATGGGAATGCGCCAAGTAGAAATTGATGTTACGCAGATATCCCCAATCCCATCCACCTCCGGAAGTAGGAATGGTACGCGACCCTACCACCGCTTCCGGAAGAGTGAATATGCACACTACATCTTCACTTTCACCATAACCGGAAGGAGCTCCCGGAAACAATCCATAAAAATTATTCGTTGCACTCCTCAGTTCCTGTTCATCATTATAATAGGTCTCTGGCGCTAAAGCATCGAGTGGAAAGCGGTCCAGCATATCTGCACAACTTGTTGCTCCGAACAACAGGAGAAAAGCATATATATATTTACTTTTTTTCATCTTCTTATCTTTTAGAGGTTAATTAAAAGGTTATATCCAAACCAAACGAGAATGTTTTGGCATAAGGATATACGCGTGCATCAGCATCGGCAGAGAACTGTTCAGGATCTACATAATCAGTCTTTAGCTTCGTCCATGTCAACAGATTATCTCCGCTAAAATAAAATCTCACCCGGTCCATTCCCACTTTAGCGGTCCACGCACGTGGTATCGTATAACCGATTGTGAAGTTTTTCAGACGGCAATAAGCCAGATTCTGCAAGTAACGGTCATTTACCTTTGCCAGAGAACGGTCACCTTGTGCTGCATATCCGCGCATTCTCGGAAAATAAGCATCAGGATTCTCTTCCGACCAGATATTATCAGGCAGGTCAACCGGAGTGAATGAAGCATAAGGACGGGCAAATCCTCCCCAGAAAAGCATTGCATTCCCTCCCGGATAACGATTCTGACGCCCTACCCCCTGGAAGAAGGCCGAACAGTCAATGCCGGACCAGGTAAACCCGAGGTTACCACTATAGGTATAGCGCGGTCTCGAATTACCGATAATACGCATATCCCCACGGTCATCTGCTGTTTTCTTTCCATCATCTATCCTTCCGCTGCCGTCAAGGTCTTCAAAAATCATATCACCTGCTTTCAGACCTTTATTCTCTCCAATAGCTGTTTCAAGGATATTTTTACAAACATAACTATGATCTATGGCTTCCTGATAGGCTTTCGCCTCTTCATCTGTTTTAAACAGGCCTGATACGTGATAGCCCCATATCTCACCAATTTCCATCCCTACATAGTAACTGGATTTGCTGAATTCTTTCAAAGGATTGTCATACTTCGTGATATGTGAACGGCTGTCTGCCAGACTCAGTGACAGATTATAACTAAACGGCTTGTCCAGAAGAGTGAAACTATCATTCCAGGCCAGAGTCATTTCAAATCCCTTTGTACGTAAGTCCGCTGCATTTTCACGTGGTTGGGTTGCTCCATATACACCCGGCAACACTTTACCCGGTATGAGCATATCCCGTGTATCCCGAATAAAGACATCCGCACTGTAAGTCAACCGGTTATCAAAGAATCCCAAGTCAATACCTAAATTCTTGTGTATAATAGTCTCCCATGTAAGATTACCTGCGGTAGGTGGAGGGCTAACTTCTGCATAAGTCAGTTTCTCGCCATCGATAAGATAACCATCAAACTGCACCATACTTAATTTTTGCAGATAGAGATAACAATCCTTAACCGCCTGATTTCCCAATGCACCGATAGAACCTCTCACTTTCAGATTAGAAACAACATTGCGAACCGGTTCAAAAAACTTCTCCTCACTGATGCGCCATCCTGCCGAGAAAGAAGGGAAAATACCGGCACGCTGATCTTTCGGAAAACGGGAAGAGGCATCCCAACGAACGTTTACCTCAGCCAGGTATTTGCCTTTCCAGTCATAACCCAAACGTCCGAAATAGCCCAATAGAGCCCATTCATCCTGTCCTCCTTCCAAAGTGACATCCTTACCAATATCTCCCAGGTTAAAATCGTTCAGGTTGTTCGACTGTATGTTCAGTTTGGTTCCGTAAATTCTTTTATAAGCGCTCTGTTCATAGTTGAAACCGGCTACTGCACGCAGATTGTGTCCGCCAAAAGACTGGTCATAGCTTAAATAAGCATCCACACTGTGATAATAGGTTCTTTCGTTTAGTTGCCGCAACTTATTCTTAAATAATGAACCACCGGCATCTTCCGATACCCCCGGATGTTGAGAGTATTGCGACTTTGCCGTACGCTCCATATAGTCAACCGTATTGTATTTAAAACTATAATTTGTATTGAGAGACAGCCCTTTATACAATTTAAATGTTGCACCCACCGTATAGGTTATCTGCTTCTTATCCTCCACAGATTTAGAATTACCATCGGCAGTCATTATATGTACCCCGTCAGTGGGTTGCTCCGAAATGACCGGGTTGCTGAATACATGGGTTCCATCCGGATTATACGGCATCAGGAACGGCATTGCATGGAAAGTATAGTTGGGCAGATTGTTCCCGTGTCCCAATCCCGGAGCCGAATATTTAGATGAGAAGAAACTTGTGGCAAAGTTAAGAGACAGCCACGGTTTTACCTCTGCATTAAGACGCGCCCTGAGATTACCGGTTTTATATTTATCCGGATTCTGTGCATAGATACCGGTCTGCGTATTGAAGTTCCCGCTTACCAGATAATTTATCTTATCAGTACCACCGGATATACTCACATTATTATCCCAGGTTGGCCGACTGGAATCTATCAGGTAATTATACCAGTCAAAATTGGCATAATACATATACGTATCTTCTCCCGTACGGTTTTGTACCACTGTCCACGGACGTTCGGGGTTCTCTGTTTTATCATACCGCCGGGCTTCAAGTTCTTTGTAATCATCTTCGGTATAACGGGTATAAGAACTTCCGTTGTACGAACGCATGAAGCCATCCACCAATTTAGCCGCATCATATCCGGTCGTAATAAAGTCAGTATTTGTTGTCTCGGTCGAGAAACTGAAACGCCCGTTATAATTGATCTGCATCTTTCCGCTTTTCCCCTTCTTGGTAGTAACTAATATTACACCAAAAGGCGCTCTGGCTCCGTATATGGCCGAAGAAGAGGCATCTTTCAATACAGAAATGGACTCCACATCGCGCGGGTTCAGATTATCGATGCTTCCCTCGATACCATCTATCAATATCAACGGTTTAGACTCTTCATTGATAGAAGCAAAACCACGAATATTCATATTGGTAGCTTCTCCCGGTTTTCCGGAACCAAAAGATATATTCAAGTTAGGGATTGTACCTTGAATAGCCTGTCCCAGAGTAGCCACCGGACGGTTTTCTATCGCTTTGGCGTCCGTATATCCCACGGCTCCAGTCAGGTTTACCTTCTTCTGTGTACCGTAACCAATTACTACTACCTCGTCCAGCGCATTATTATCTTCCTCCATTCTTATATTAATGGTAGTCTTATCTTTCACCTTCACAGAGAGAGGTTTATAACCAACATACGTAAAAGTAAGCGTACTCCCCACCGGTACTTTCATATAGTAATTGCCATCAATATCGGTGATTCCTACCCCTACTCCATCTACGGCTACATTCACACCAATCAGTAACTCTCCGGCGGCATCTGTAACTTTTCCGTTTACGGCAAGCTCTTTGCCAACTTGCACCTTTGCCTGTAGTTTGGAAAGAACAATATGATTGTCTCTTATTTCATAATTCAGTTGTTGCCCTTCGAGTATGAGGGTAAGAGCTTTTTCCAAAGATTCGTCTTTAATATTCATCGTGATACGCTGATTCATATTGACGTCATTTACATTAAAGAAAAAAGACTTCCCGGTCTGTTTTCTTACGGCTTCAAGCGCTTCCTTAACCGTTACATTCTTTAGGTTAAGCGATACATTCTGTGCCTGGATCAGGGTACACCAGCAAAACAGCAGTAATGTAAATAGTCCTAATTTTTTTTTCATCATAAGGATTAAATAAGATTAATACGGAAAAAACAATAAAGCAGGAATCTCAAAACATAGTATACATAGATCGAAGTATTCCGGTTTATATAAGAGACAGGTACGGGAAGAAATTGTGTAGTCTGAAAACCGACTTTTTTAAAATATATTTCAATAGAATAAAACCCACCGGAAGTTCTAACGAAACCGATCGAAAGCCGGTGAGGAACGATGTACGAGATGTACATGTCATACAGTACGACATGTGCATCTCGTACTGCTTTATATGTACATCTCGTACATCGTTCCTCGCCGATAAGAAAAAGGAGGTTCAGGAATAAAAGAAAAGTATCTCTAAGAGAACAAATATTGAATTAAAGCTCATCTCTTACCCATCTCATGCCGGGCAAACAACTTTTACGGATGCGTTTTCCTGCCAGACTGGTTTCCACCTCTATCTTACGGAATGAATTAAGATGAATAGCGTTAATCAAATCTTCATCGGGGACAATACGAAGAACTCCGTTTTCATACCCCGCCGAACAATTCCAACTTTGTATCCTGCCCGTTTCATCTATCACTACATAGGCAGAAGTCAGGGTACACTCCTCCATTACTTTAAAAATTTCCTGTACTGTATTATCTCCCGAACCACCCCGTTCGCCAAAAGCACAAACAGAGTTCTCGTCATCAGGGCGTAACCAGGGACTGATCATATCCAGATATTGCTCTCCAACAATAGAATCTACCGGATGCCAGTCATGCCGTTTGTCACTCCGTTCCACACAAACCATCCCTTTTATATAAGGATCGGGAACAAATCCCCAGCGTAAATGCCCATTCAAGTCCATAATCTGAGCACATGCTCCTAACGTATCCATAAAATCAGTAAGATAATGTACTTTCCCCGTCAATAAATAAAGGTAATAAGAAGCATAAATTTTCCAGGCCGTCCAACCGTGAGGAGAATTCATTATCTGATTGGGAACGAAATAGACATCGAGCGCTTCCCAATAACGAAGCGTCCCGCCCCGCATACGACAATCGGGAATGAGTAACTGTTCCAGACACTGGTGTTTGTCCATCAAATAAACTGCTGCCGACGTATACTGTTGACGTTTGACAGAATCCTCTTCAGATAAACCGTGCAAAGCCAATTGTAAAGCACTACAGGTTATCATCCCATCTTCAAAAGTCATGTCTCCTTCTGTCTGAATATCATCCAGACGCAACAACAGATCGTCGATTGCTTTGTAGGCCGACTTTTGATGCCTTTCGTAGCGTTCTTTCCATTGGGGAAGCCCCATAAAGTTCTTTTCGGCTGCAACCAGCTCAAGCATGGATTTTGCAGGATAAATTACAGCTGTATAATGTGTTCCTTTAGAACGATAGGCACCATCCGCGGACTGAACCTTCTCCGAACAAAGATAATCACCAATATGAGCCGCTTTCTCCAAATAACTAATTTCTCCTGTCGCCTCCCATAAATCAACAAGCATACCAATCAGCGAAGAGAAGTTTTGCACCCGGTCCGGTGCTGCTTCTTTCTTCGGAATCCAGGTCAGAGTATCTATAAAAAACGGAAGTGTACGGTTGAACCGTTCTTCAAGTCCCTTATCTTTAGAAGTATCCGGAAAATGCCGGGCGGCAAGAAAAGCAGTATAGTAACCATAGAAAGCTTCGCAACCATTGGAGAACAAAGGCGGATTCTGCGCAACAAAGTCGCGGGCATTTTTCATGTACCATGACCAGGGATGGCGTACATAAATACTTGCTTCTGCAGTTTTCCGGTTTGTGGTTGTGGCCTTAATCTGATAAACTCCTTTTTGAGCAGAAGGAACGAAACTGGCTGTATATAAGTATTCAGAAACCTTATCAACGGATAATTCGGTTAATGTAGCATCCGGAGCTTTTACAATAAGACTTTTCAAAGGATACCGGCTGTGAATATACAGACGACTCTTCTCTTTTCCACTGATCGTGTATTTGTCACACTCAATCATCGGGGCTTGTATCCATTGAGACAAGGTTTCTTTCACTTCGGACAACTGACCGATACCTCCCAAATGGAGTATCCACTTTTTAGTCTCGCCAGGTTTCAGCAAGATTTTGTTCTGCGGATGTCGTTCCGGTAAAGGCAGACAATGCAGCAAGTCCAGACTTGCAGTTTTTATCTGATGTCCCCATTTCCACTCCAACAAACCTTCATATACATAATTCAATGCATAGGAAGCAACCGGTTCTTCTATACCAATTCCCATAATAACCTGCCTCGGAGACATGAAATATCCCCAGGTAAAATCTTTCTCACACCGTAGTAAAGTAGGAAAGAACTTAGTGTCCCACTCCGGAAATGTTTTCATCTCTGAGTCTATTCCAATAAAAAGACGGGAATACTCCGGTTCAAAGATTTCTTTTCCCCGGTTGGAGAGTATACACTCTACAATCAAATGATCTGCTGCAGGACGATAACGGAGTGCATAATGGATAGCTCCTGTTTCTGCTTCAAAAGTGTCGGTCTGACCAGAGGATGGAGACAGCCGTATGCCTTTCCAGGCCGGACCGGCCAATGTATCCTCTCTGAAAGGAATTATTTCCCATACATTCCCTATTTGCTGCTGATATTGATGAATAACTCCACTTTCGGGATGAATGAGTACTCTCCATCCCTGTTGTTCACTACCCAGCGTCAGATAATCTTTAGCATAAAGAGATAAAGGCTGAATTATGAATACAAAAACAATGCAGTAAAAAACAAAACATTTACGCTGCTCTTTCATGTGAATTGTATTTTGTGCTTCCCGCACGGGGAGGTGCGACAGGCGATGGTTTATTGAAACGCAGATGAACGCAGATTTTCGCAAAGAAAAACAAATAGATGATAAAGAACTACAGTCTTTTAATCTGCGTTCATCCGCGTTTCATCAGAAATTTAAAACTCTGTGTAACTCTGTGCGACTCTGTGGTGGACAGAGTCAGAAGAAGAAAGAAAAACTAATGATAAATACGAATCTCCTTTTTATCCATATCATAACGATAATTGAACTTATTCGTAGCTGCCATAATGTCCATAATCTGTACTATATTATCAGCTTCTATCGTGATGTCTCCATAGAATATCAAGTTCTTCAAATCATCATTTTCAAAATGAATAGCTACGTCAAAAGCCCTCTCTAAAACTTTAGCAATAGTGCCCAACTTCTCTTCATTAAAGAAAACATCACCATGAATCCATGAATTAGAATACTCAGCATTGATATCCTTCAAAGTCAGCACTCCGGTTCTTTTATTGCAGGTTATCAGCTGGTTGGGTTTCATTACAATAGACTTATCATATCTGCTATCGGAAAAATCAATAGAACCCTCCAGAAGTGCCACGCGAATCTCATCATCATCCTGATAGTTCTGTACATTAAATTTAGTACCCAGTACTCGCACCTTTACATTGCCCGAAGTTACAATCAAAGGTAATTCAGGATTCTTACTGATTTCAAAATATCCCTCGCCTTGCAAAGTCAAATCACGGTTACTTACTCCAAACTCGTTGTTATAACACAAAGTAGATGCCGCATTCAACCATACCAAACTTCCGTCCGGCAAACTCATCTTCACCTTTGCTTTTCGGGGAGCTTCCAAAGAATAAGTCAGAAGTTCTTTATCCTGAAAGCGTTCAAATAAGTATTGCGTTCCAATTCCTGCCATGAAAATAAGGAGCACACAGGCTGCATAGTAAAACACCTTACGAAGAGGAAAAGTCCTGCTCTTTATTTTCTTATTAGTACTATTAATGCGGGCCACGAAGTTCTTGTAAGCCTGTTCTTTATGAAAACGGGATTTCTCTGCGGAACCGGCAGAAACTAACCATGACTCTTCAAACTGCCGGAAATAGGTTTCATTTTCGGCAGACTCCTTTACCCATTTCCTCAAAGCCTGTAATTCTTCGGAAGAAATGCTCCTCTCCAGAAAAGAGAGTATTAAGCTATCTATATTTGTTATATTTTTCTCCATAATCTATAACTAAGACAAGTATCTCGTGTTTTTGTGTAGTCTGATATTTCTATTTTGTTTCAAAATTATTAAATGATCGTTAATAACACAAGAATTGATATCACATAATCCTTTAATTCTGCCCTTAACTTCATCAACGCATTTTTCATATGATACTTTACTGTATTAACAGAGATATTCAACGTACTCGCTATCTCCTCATATTTCATATTATCAAAACGACTCATCCGGAATACTTGCCGACACTCGGGCGACAAGCTATTTATCACCTCATTTATTTTATTTTCCAATTCCTGTTCAAGCAAACTCTCCAACGGATGTTTACTTTCGATAAAAAACAGCTCTTCGATAGCCGCTTTATCTTCATATTGATTAATACTGACCTCCCGTTGCACATATTCCTGCTGAAGATAGTTGATACATCGGTTTTTCACGCTTCGCACCAGATACGACCGCAGTGAATATTTAATATCCACACTCTCTTTTATTTCCCACAAATTATAAATGATTTCTCCTACTATCGTTTCCGATATAAAATTATCCCTCAGATAACTATCTGCAATCAAGCACAGGTAATCATAATATTTATCAAAAATAAAACGGAAAGCACACTCATTTCCCTTTTTCAAATGCTCTATGACATTATTATCAGTGATAATAACGGCATCTTTTAGTGTAATAGCCATAGTTAATTCCCAGATCGGCTTATTATTTTAGCCAAATTAAGTAAAAGATTTGATTGTTGTACTTCAAAGATAAATAAAAACATTTGTACTATTCACAAAAACTCATTATTTACTTCTGCTGCTCAAATAGCCAATCCATAAAATCAGGAAAATTAAAAGCCGGATTCCAGGAAAGATGATCACATCCATAGAATTCAATATATTCGACTTTAGCACCGCATCTTTTTAATACTTCATAAGCTTGCCTGGAACACTCTACAGGCACAGCCATATCCTTTTCTCCGTGAAATATCCGAAAACATACTTTCTTTGCTTTTGGTAACCGCTGTACATTCACAGATCCGCAAATAGAAACAGCCGCTGCAAAAAGATCCGGAAACCGGCATACCATATCGTAGACACCCATTCCTCCCATCGACAAACCAATAACGTATATCCTGCCGTTATCAACCTCAGGCTTACTCATATAATCATCCAATAATTTTTTCACCTGAGTTATAAAAGGGCTCATCTCGAATGTTTCCGGGAAACTACTTCCATTAAAGTTAGAAGGCTCAGTAATAAAAGGACCAAAGTTTTTTTTAGGACATTGCGGAAATATTACAAAAGCCGGAAACTTTTCTCTATTTACCGGATTGAGAAATAATCCAGAGCCATGTTTTAGTTGAGTTTCATTGTCATTCCCACGTTCTCCCGCACCATGTAAAAACAAAACCAAAGGGTATTTCTTTCCGGAGCAAAGATTATCCGGTTGTAAACATCGGTAATAAAGCGTATCTTCTCCATTGGAAGTAACATTATACTTATAGGCATATTGCTCCTGTGCTTCTATAGTAGTGCTCCACAAACCTATTATTACCAAGAAAAAACAGGCAGAAAACACCTTTGCTTTCCTGCTCACGTGATGGTTTTTCATAATTGACTATAGTTTATTCAAAGTTTTAATGTATTTATCATAAGACAGGAATATAAGAAAACAGGGTAGTAAACAGATCGATTTTTAACAATTAAAATATTCCGGAGAATCGTGCAATAACATAGGAGAGTGATAAAAGAAAAACGATGGCTTAACAAGGAATAGTTCAGCCTGTCAAGCCTGTATAATATGGTAAGCCAAAATACGTACTTAACTATGTATTAAATACGTACTTTTATATACAAAGAGTACGTACTTTCTGATATGAAAAATACGTACTCTTATACAGATAAAAAATAATAGTTCCAAAATCCGTTAACAATGTTAAATCAAGGCAGATTAAGATATTAATTCATATTTTAAAGCCGGAAACCATTTCTCCAATATATTATCCACTTTGGACTCTATTTCAGGGGTAATGTGTCTTTTTACTTTCTTATATGCTATCATTATGGCTGCCATTTCATCTACCCATCCGATCACCGGCCACCGCCTTGTAGATATCAAATCAATAGGTAAAACTAAATAAGAAAGAGCAGAAGCAATCAAAAGTTTATCCGACAGTGGCGTTTCCGGACTCCTTAACACATAGTAAAGAGACAATACCGGACGCATTGAAGTGCGGCCAAGACTTTTACCCATATCTTTGATATTCTCTAAAAGTTGATCCAAATCCCAGTTTGCAAAAAATTTATTCATAATCATAATTCTTTTATAAGTACTGATTCAAAATTAGTATACTCTATAAATACGAATTTATTGAAACGCAAATGAACGCAGATTTTCGCAAATTAGGTTGCTGCGTTATGCTTGAAAATAATATCCCTTACAGAAAATCTGCGTTCATCCGCGTTAATCTGCGTTTCAATAATAACCCGCTAAATAATCATTTAATTGTGATGTATTGCTTATACTTATTTATTATAGGCTGACTTTTTCTTTTTTCTAATCCAATAATCAGCTCCCAACAGTCCCAAAGATAGTAGAGCGATGTAGCTGTAAAATCCTAAAAGTGAAGAGGATGCTCCTGATGGCTTCCAACGAGGTATAAAATCAACCACACTAAAGTCTAAATAGAAAAACAAACAATACACTACCAATGCTATCAATACAGTAACGGCAATAGTCAAAGAAAAAACAGTGATCCGTTTTCTTCGTCTTTCCATTTTCAGAGCTTCAGCCCGTACTTGTTCCATCATACGGAAGGAAAAATTGGAAGGAAGTCCAGTCGTTTCCCTCCGTTCCAAAGCTTTCTTAATAGTATTATTTCCATTCACATCCATAATCACCCCTCATTCATTAGTAAATATAACTTCTTCCGAACACGGTATAATCTCACTTTAACATTGGCAACGGTTAATTTTAAAATTCCTCCAACCTCTTCTATCGATTTCTCTTCATAATAGAAAAGAGTTATTAACGCTTTTTCCTCTACACCCAACAAATCAACAGCATGTGCCAAACGGGAAATACGCTCTTCATCATCCGTTGGTTCAAATAAAGTTGCCACTTTTTCATCCGGTACATTATTAATGGCATTCTCCTCTATATAAAGAAATTCATGCTTATTTTTACGGGTAGCCGATATAGCCGTATTGTAAGCTATCCGATACAGCCAGGTAGAGAAAATACAATCTCCCTTATATCCACTCAGATTCTTAAAAGCTTTCAAAAACACATCTTGTACTAGTTCTTCAGCATCTTCGGGACAACCCACAATCTGCACAATCAATGAATAAAGAGGACGACCGTAACGATCGAGAAAGACAGAAAAACATTCTGTTTCTCCATTCAGGATTCGTGCGATGTATTGTGCTTCTTCGTTCTGTACCATGATATCCATTAGACGCAAGGAGAAGAAAAAGGTTACAATCAGTAGTAAGTAGATAGTAGTAAGTAGCCAGTAGTTGGTAATTAGAATCCTTTTGGAATGGCAACGCCAATATGCTGCATAGATTCTTACTACTTACTACTATCTACTTACTACTGATTGTAACCTTTTTCTTTCTTCTGCGTCAAACAGTACAAAGAACGAAATTATTCATTTAAAAACATACAATTATGATGGATTTTATTATGGTTCCGCTTATTATGGGAATTATCACACTGGGAATTTATAAATTGTTTGAACTCTTTGTTTGTAGACGCGAACGAATGGCGATTATTGAAAAGCTAAGTGACAAAATTACAACCACCGACCTGAATGGAAAATTTTCTTTGCCAGACTACAGTCACAACCGGTCCTTTGGTGCACTAAAAGGAGGATGCCTGATGTTCGGTATAGGATTAGGACTGTTAATAGGTTTCATTATCTGTGCAATCTCTATTCCCCGCTATGTATTTATGGAAAATATCAGTTGGAATGTACGCCAAATGACCAGCATCATTTATGGTGCCAGCGTATTGCTATTCGGAGGGGCAGGACTTATCACTGCTTTCCTTATTGAAAACAAAATCAGTAAAAAAAACAAGGAACAATAAACAAGCTGACATAGGCTATGTCAAAAGCCTGATAAAGCTATCAATATGTGACTTTAGAAACGCAGTTTAACGCAAATTGGCGCAGATGCAATTTTATCTTTGCACAAATTAGCGTTAATCTGCGTTCTATTGGTAGCTAATACAACTTTTGACATACCCTCTTATGCTCAACTATCCGATATAAACATTCACACAAAGATAAATGTATAGTTCTTCTTCCTGCTGCTCAAACTCAATTTTATCTTCTCTGGCCAACCAGCCAAGAGCTGCTCCCAATTCTTTGTCTTTCAGCCCGGATTTCCTTTTAAGGCTACCGTAGCTCCACTTTTCATTGTTGCAAAGTAATTGCCAAACTTTCCCGGCATTCAAGCCTATCTCCATTTTATCCATTTAATACAGTTATTTAGGGGTTAAAATACAATCGGTTACCATTTATGCTTTAAAGTTAACAAATCAGCACAAATATAGTTATTACAAGAGTACTAAAAATCTATTACACAAGGCATTTTTAACACAATTATCATCTTATAGGCCAATACATTACTGTTCTTAGCATACGTTAAACGTACAACCTTTTTCCATTACAATATGTTATTTCATTATTACATTAACCTATAACTGAATAACAAATATGGCAAAGAAGGTAGCAAATCAACTTGTAGAGACATTGATTGAAGCAGGTGTAAAACGCATTTACGCAGTCACAGGCGATAGCTTAAACGAAGTGAATGAAGCCGTAAGGCAAAACGAAGAAATAAAATGGATACATGTCCGCCATGAAGAAACAGGTGCCTATGCAGCCGGTGCAGAAGCACAACTAACCGGATTACCAGGATGTTGTGCAGGAAGTAGTGGTCCCGGACATGTTCATCTGATAAACGGGCTTTATGACGCTCAACGCTCGGGTGCACCGGTTCTGGCTATTGCCTCCACTATTCCTACCGGAGAATTCGGGACAGAATATTTTCAGGAAACAAATACAATCAAATTGTTCAGCGATTGCAGTTATTACAACGAAGTGGCAACAACCCCTCAACAATTTCCCCGTATGTTACAATCCGCTCTACAAACCGCAACCACCCGCAAAGGAGTTTCCGTAATAGGACTCCCAGGTGACCTGGCAAAAAAATCGGCAGTTAATATAGATTCTTCCGTTCATATTTATCCAAAAGATTCTTCGGTCTGTCCTGCAGAAGAAGACTTAATACAACTGGCAGCAATGCTGAATCACTACAAACGTATCACACTATTTTGCGGTATTGGTTGCAGAGGGGCTCACGACGAAGTTATTCAACTATCCGAAAGGCTCAATGCCCCGGTTGCCTATACTTTTAAAGGAAAAATGGAAGTACAATATGATAATCCTTATGAAGTGGGTATGACCGGACTTCTGGGAATGCCTTCGGGCTACTACAGCATGCATGAAGCAGAAGTACTGGTTATGTTAGGAACAGATTTCCCCTATTCTGCTTTCTTGCCCGATGACATAAAAATCGCTCAGATAGATATAAAAGCTGAAAGACTGGGACGCCGCGCCAAAGTAGATATCGGCTTATGTGGAGATGTAAAATCAACACTACAAGCACTTCTGCCGATGTTACAACAGAAAAAGGACAACTCATTCCTGTTAAAGCAACTGAAACGGTATGAAGGTGTGAAAAAAGATCTGATTGCTTACACCGAAGACAGAGGAAAAGAAAATCTGATTCACCCGGAGTACGTCATGTCCGAAATAGACAAGTTAGCTTCTGATGATGCTATCTTCACCGTTGATACGGGAATGACCTGTGTATGGGGCGCCCGCTATTTACAAGCAACAGAGAGACGCCATATGCTCGGTTCTTTCAATCACGGCTCAATGGCAAACGCATTGCCACAAGCCATCGGTGCAGCACTGGCTCGCCCTGACCAACAAGTTATTGCACTCTGTGGTGACGGAGGATTGTCCATGACACTCGGCGACCTGGAAACCGTTGTACAATATAAGCTTCCGATAAAAATCATCGTATTCAATAATCGTTCCTTAGGCATGGTGAAGCTCGAAATGGAAGTAGACGGATTGCCGGACTGGCAAACCAACATGCTCAATCCGGATTTTGCACAAGTAGCAGAAGCAATGGGAATGACCGGATTTAATGTATCAGATCCCGACAAAGTGCTCACTACCCTATACAATGCCTTCGAGATAGACGGTCCTGTTCTGGTTAATATCATGACTGATCCGAATGCGTTAGCCATGCCTCCTAAAATTGAAATAGGACAAATGGTCGGTTTTGCACAATCCATGTACAAACTATTGATTAACGGACGCTCACAAGAGGTAATTGATACAATCAATTCAAATTACAAACACATAAGAGAAGTATTTTAGAAAATCTTCTTTCTGAAATAAGATCAGTAATAATATGTAGATTTGCAATAAAAAAGCAAACCTACAGTTATAATTGGAAGAGTGTGCACCTTTACATTACAAAGGCGTACACTCTTATTGTGTAGGGATGTACAGACACTCCATACAGCAGAATTTATATTGTTAAAATACAATAAAGTCAATTATTCATATAAAGGGTTATCACATAACAGTGTGTCCTTATAGCACATACAAAAAGAAACGGATAAAAAAATAAATTACGGACAGATACAAAGGCTATATCAATGAAAACAATCCTATCAAAACCCTCAGGACAGACTGTAACCAGAGAAGCAAGAGACTACCTTATGATAGCTTTAGGAATGATTCTCTACGGAATTGGCTGGGCCCTTTTTTTACTTCCCAATGACATCACTACCGGAGGAGTACCCGGTATCGCCTCCATTGTCTATTTTGCTACCGGTTTTCCGGTACAATATACATACTTTGCCATCAATGCTATTTTATTAGTGGTGTCTCTCAAAGTATTAGGATTCAAATTTAGCCTGAAAACGATATTTGGCGTACTAACACTCACCTTTTTCCTTTCGCTCATTCAAAAAGTGACAGCAGGAGTAACTCTATTACACGATCAACCCTTCATGGCTTGCGTGCTGGGAGCTTCCTTCTGTGGCAGTGGCATTGGTATTGCCTTTTCTGCTAACGGAAGTACCGGAGGAACCGATATTATCGCTGCCGTTATCAATAAATACCGGGACATCACATTGGGAAGAGTTATGCTCATTTGTGACCTCATCATTATCTCATCCAGCTACTTTATCCTGAAGGACTGGGAAAAAGTCGTTTACGGATATGTAACCCTCTATGTTTGCAGTTTTGTGCTGGATCAGGTGGTAAACAGTGCACGACAATCTGTTCAATTCTTTATTATCTCCACCAAATACGAAGAGATAGGAAGACAAATCAACGAATATCCACATCGTGGGGTAACTATAATTAATGCTACCGGCTTTTATACAGGAAAAGAACAAAAGATGATGTTTATTCTGGCCAAAAAGAGAGAATCAACCATCATATTCCGAATTATCAAGGACATTGATCCAAACGCTTTTGTCTCACAAAGTGCCGTTATCGGAGTCTATGGAGAAGGATTCGATCATATAAAAGTAAAATAACTACTGATCCACTCTCCCCCCACAAATATCTGTCATTTCATCAAAATTAGAATAAGAATCGTCTCAAAACTCTTCCTTAACATACTAAGCAATGGTCGTAACCTGATTTTGTTGAATGAATATAAAATCAGATTATCACATTTATTATCTTTAGCTGCATTGAAAATAATGGTAGTCTACCCTCCCCGTTTACTTTATAAACGTTCTGAATAACAAACGGATGAATTACTTATACACAAAACATTAATAGCTACAATAAAATAGAACAATCTAAGAGCCTGTTTAAATTTTCCTCTCAAAAGACTATACATTAGATTTAATAATAGAAGATGTTTTGAGCGAAGCTAATGCTGAGCAAAATTTAAACAGGCTCTAACTCTGTATCCAATAAATCTCAAATAACATCTTCCAACAATCCTGCTTTTATCTTAAATATCACGAACTAACATAAAATCAAAGAAAAACAGCTTTTTCATTTCTTCATGCTCTGAAATACATAAATAAAACGTCAATAAATATGCAAAAACGGAAGATATTCATAACTTCCTGCTAATAAAAACCTTCAGACTTTATTAATTATTATTATATATATTATATCTTTGCACCGCTTTCACTATAATTAATATTAATAATCTGTTTAGAAATAAATGATTTGCACACAGAGAAACAATATAACAGGAGAATCAGCAACACTACAGGATAAAAATACTCCCTACCACTGCAGCTCTGTGGCCAATAAAATAAATTTCAAACAGATACTAAACTTTATATTTCTTTTTTATTATTAATCCTAAAACAACATTACTAATTATGAGAATCTATTTACGCTTTCTGACAGCGTTCTTGCTCATTTGTTCAGTAGGAATACTTCATGCTGAAACACTGAGAGATTTACACGTAACAGGTATTGCAACAGCAGATGGAGAACCCATGCCAGGAGTTTCTGTCTTATTGAAAGGTACCACCACCGGAACTATTACCGATATTGACGGTAAGTACTCTATTCAGGTTCCTTCTAACGGAACATTGGTTTTTAGTTTTGTAGGAATGAAAACAGTTGAAATAGCAGTCAACAACAAACAAGTAATCAATGTGGCGTTAGAAAGCGATAGTAAAGAACTGGATGAGGTAATGGTTGTAGCCTATGCAACTGCCAAAAAATACAGTTTCACAGGTGCTGCAGCCACTGTAAAAGGAGAAGACATCGCTAAACTGCAAACATCCAGTATATCAAAGGCATTAGAGGGTACAGTAGCCGGATTACAGGCCAGTGCAACCAGTGGACAGCCCGGTACTGATGCCGATATCCGTATCCGTGGTATTGGTTCTATCAATGCATCAAGTTCTCCGTTATATGTAGTAGACGGAGTTCCTTACGACGGTAGTATTAATGCTATTAATCCTGAAGACATTGCATCTATGACCGTATTGAAAGATGCTGCATCTGCTGCTCTGTATGGTTCGCGTGGTGCCAATGGCGTCATCATCATTACTACCAAACAAGGTAAAACTGATTCAAAAACAAGCGTAAACCTTAAAGCTACGTTCGGAGGGTCCAACCGAGCTATCAGAGACTATGACAGGGTAGGTACAAATGATTATTTTGAGCTATATTGGGAAGCAATGCGCAATCAATATGCCAAAGACAAAAAGAACTATCCAACACCTGAAGCAGCAGCTGCCGCAGCCTCTGCCAACTTAGTAAAAAGACTGATGAACAGTGGCCCTAACCCTTACGGGACCAACTATCCTCAGCCGGTAGGCACAGATGGAAAATTGCTGGCAGGAGCAACTCCGTTATGGGATTTCGACTGGCAAGATGCCATGGAACAACAGGCTCTGCGTACAGAAATTGGCCTAAATGCTTCCGGCGGTAGCAAAACAAACCAGTATTATTTTTCAGCAGGCTACCTGAATGATAAGGGTATTGCTTTAGAGTCAGGTTATGAACGTTTTAATCTCCGCACCAATGTCACCAGTGAGATGACTAAATGGTTAAAAGGAGGTGCTAACATTAGTTTTGCCCACTCTAAACAAAACTACCCTACATCATCTGATACTAAAACAAGTAATGTTATCAATGCAGGACGTACAATGCCCAATTTCTACCCTATCTATAAAGTGAAAGCAGACGGTTCTTTTGATACAGAAGATGGCGAACTGGTTCCGGACTTCGGTTCATACCGTGCAAACAATGCGAACTGGAACTTGCCGGCAACACTGCCTTTAGACAAATCAGAACGTATGAGAGATGAAGTATCAGCCCGTACATTCTTAGAAGTGACATTCATTGAAGGACTAAAGTTTAAGACAAGTTTCAACTTTGACCTGATCAATTTCAATTCATTGGACTACACAAATCCTAAAATTGGTCCTGCTGTTAATACAGGAGGTGGCTCCAGCCGGGAAAATGACCGTACACTTTCATGGACCTGGAATAATATTATCTCATACGACAAGAAAATAGGCGATCATCACTTCAACATCCTTGCAGGACAAGAAGCATACTCCTATCGTTATGACGAATTAACAGCCTCACGTTCTAAAATGGCTATTCCTGATTATCCGGAGTTGGTTGTAGGCTCACAGGTGACAGGAGGTTCAGGATACCGCATTGACTATTCTTTAGTAGGATATCTGATGAATGCTCAGTATGATTATAAAGACAGATATTATCTGAGTGGCTCTTACCGTCGCGATGGTTCTTCACGTTTTGCTCCGGAGACACGTTGGGGTAACTTCTGGTCGGTAGGTGGTTCCTGGAGAATAAACCGTGAAGCCTTTATGCAAGGTACCGAAAACTGGCTGTCTGCATTGACGTTGAAAGCAAGCTATGGTGCACAAGGAAACGACAATTTAGGCTCGTATTATGCAAGTAGCGGTCTATATACCATCATTTCGAACAACAACGAAAGCGGATTGGTAACCGACCGTCTGGCTACTCCTAATCTGAAATGGGAAACCAACTTAAATTTCAATGTCGGTATCGACTTCTCTTTGTGGAACAACCGTCTATCGGGTTCTTTCGACTTCTTCCAACGTAAATCCAAAGATTTGTTATATTCACGTCCTTTGGCTTCTTCACTCGGATACACCTCCGTTGATGAAAATGTGGGAGCATTGAAAAATACGGGTTTCGAGATTGAGCTGAAAGGTACAATCATCGACGTGAAAGACTTTAAATGGAATATGGGATTAAACTTAACCCACTACAAGAATAAAGTAACGGAATTGCCTTTGAAAGATATGCCTCAGGGTAGTTTCACAAAACTGCAGGAAGGTCGTTCTGTCTATGATTTCTATCTCAAAGAATGGGCCGGAGTCAATCCCGACAATGGAGAACCATTGTGGTATATGAATCAGAAAGACGAAAACAGCCATACAATCAAAGTTACTACCAATGATTATAGCAAAGCTAATTATTACTTTGTCAACAAATCGTCTTTACCTAAAGTATATGGTGGTTTCAATACTTCATTCTCATATAAAGGCATTGAGTTATCGGCTATGTTCTCTTATAGCATTGGCGGATATGTTTATGACCGTGATAAAATAATGATTCTTCACTCAGGTTCTGCCGCCGGACGCTCCTGGTCAACAGAAATGTTAGATCGCTGGACTCCTGAAAACAGATATACTGATGTTCCCGCCCTTAGTACAACAAGCAACCAGTGGACCAGTACATCTACGCGATTCCTGTACAATAACTCATATTTACGTCTAAAGAATGTGATGTTATCTTATTCTCTTCCTCAGTCATTAATAAGAAGAATAAGTTTGAGCAACCTTCAGATCTTTGTTCAGGGAGATAATTTATTAACCCTAAGCGGACATCAGGGATTAGACCCGGAACAAGGTATAACAGGAGTCACTTATTACAGATATCCTGCTATGAGATCGATAACAGGTGGTATTAATGTTTCATTCTAATCAGCATTCAACAATTTAATATGAAAAAATTAATAAAGAATACAGCTATACTTGCTACAGGTTTACTGATGGTAACCGGATGTAGCGGTGATTTCCTTGATCATACTCCAACAGATTCCGTTGATTCGGGGCTGGCTCCTACTCCCGAAAATGCCGAACGTATATTCATCGGTGCATGGTATAACTTAATGGAATACGGAACAACTTATGCAAACATTGGTTATCGTGCCTTATCTTTAGCAGATGACATGATGGGTAGTGATGTTGTTTTACGTACTGCCAACACATACGGATTTAGTGCGACTTACAAATTAAATGAGGTTTCTATTCCAACTGCAGGTAGAGCCAGTTTTGCATGGACTACATTCTATAAGACCATAGACAACTGCAATTCTGTAATCTCCATCAAAGGAGATACAGAAGATGAAGACTTCCGGTATGCACAAGGACAAGCACTTGCTTTGCGTGCTTTCTGTTATCTGCATCTTGTACAGCATTATCAGTTCACGTACCTGAAAGATAAAAGTGCGCCTTGTGTTCCGCTGTACACAGAACCTACTACATCAAAAACAGAACCTAAAGGCAGAGCTACCGTAGAAGAGATATACACACAAATCTTTAAGGATCTCGAACAGGCGAAAACTGATTTGGACGGTTTTACTCCATCCACAGCACAGGAAAAGTACAAACCCAATGTAAGTGTAGTCAACGGATTATTGGCACGTGCCTATTTACTGACAGGCCAATATGAAGAAGCGGCGAAAGCAGCAAAAGCGGCTCAGGAAGGATATCCTTTAATGAAAGACGCTGCTACCTATAAAGGTTTCAATGATATAAGTAATTCTGAATGGATATGGGGACATCCTCAATCTACGACTCAGTCCGATCCCAGCTACAACTTCTACTATGTAGATGCAGAGGAACCCGACTCCTATAATAGCTTTATGGCAGATCCTCATTTCTATAATCTGTTCTCCAAGAATGATATCCGTAGAGAACTATTCAAATGGATGAGAGAAGGATATATGGGATATTGTAAATTCCGTATCCGCGCTGACCAGACTGGTGACATTGTTGTCATGCGTTCTGCCGAAATGTATCTGATTGAAGCCGAAGCTATGGCCAGAGACAATACAACATCTATTACAGATGCTGTGGCTCCGCTCAACACATTGCGAAACGCAAGAGGACTGACCGATTATGATGTAACAGGAAAAAACAAGCAAGACCTCGTTGAGGAAATTTTAGTAGAACGCCGTCGCGAACTATGGGGAGAAGGATTCAGCATGACTGACATCTTAAGAACTCAAAAATCCCTGGAACGTGAAATGCTGACTAAAGAAGAAATGGCTCAGATAGAAGGTATCAAGATCATTCCTGGTGACAAGCCGGAAGATACTAAATACCTGATAGATTGCTGGCAGGAAGATGGCACGTATGAAGAGAACGAACCAATCGGACACTACGAAGTAGCATTCCCTAATGGAACAGAATTTACTCCGAACAGTTCATACTATCTATATGCGATTCCGGAGAGTGAAACCAATGCCAATCCCAATATCCCTTAAATTTATATTCTGATTGCTTCCGGAAATCCGTAATGACTTTCCGGAAGAAACAGAACTTATTTGATAAAACAAAAAAGCCGCTCCAGATTATCTGAAGCGGCTTCTCTTTTTAATCATGGGATGATATTACATCATTCCACCCATCCCTCCCATTCCGGGAGCGCCCATAGGCATTTCGGGTTTATCTTCTTTCTTTTCTACAATTACACATTCAGTAGTCAGGAACATACCAGCGATAGAAGCTGCGTTTTCCAAAGCTACACGGGCTACCTTAGCAGGATCTACTACACCGGCAGCGTGCAGGTTCTCGTAAACATCCATACGGGCATTGTAACCGAAGTCACCTTTTCCTTCACGAACTTTCTGAACTACTACAGCTCCTTCTTTGCCAGCATTAGCTACAATCTGACGAAGCGGTTCTTCAATAGCACGCTTGATAATTTCAACACCGGTTGTTTCATCGGCATTGTCACCTTTCATACCTTCCAGCACATCAATAGCACGGATGTAAGCTACACCACCACCCGGGATGATACCTTCTTCGATAGCAGCACGAGTTGCACGAAGTGCATCATCTACACGGTCTTTCTTCTCTTTCATCTCTACTTCAGAAGCAGCACCAACATAAAGAACTGCTACACCACCTGACAATTTAGCCAGACGTTCCTGCAGTTTCTCGCGATCGTAATCTGATTTAGTAGCAGCAATCTGTGCTTTAATCTGATCGCAACGTTCTTTGATATTTTCTTTTACACCAGCACCGTTTACGATGGTTGTATTATCTTTAGAAACAGTCACTTTGTCAGCAGTACCCAACATTTCGAGAGTAGCCTGTTCCAGTTTCAACCCTTTTTCTTCGCTGATCACCACACCACCTGTCAGGATAGCAATGTCTTCCAACATCTCTTTACGACGATCACCGAAGCCCGGAGCTTTCACAGCACAAATCTTCAACTGAGAACGCAGACGGTTCACAACCAAAGTAGTCAGTGCTTCGCTATCTACATCTTCTGCAATCACCAACAAAGGACGGCCTGTCTGTACAGCCGGTTCAAGGATAGGCAAGAAATCTTTCAGGTTAGAGATCTTCTTGTCATATATAAGGATGTAAGGTTTCTCCATCTCACATTCCATTTTCTCTGTGTTAGTCACAAAGTAAGCAGACAGATAACCACGGTCGAATTGCATACCTTCTACTACACCAATAGTAGTATCAGTACCCTTAGCCTCTTCGATAGTGATCACACCATCTTTGGAAACTTTACGCATGGCGTCAGCAATCAATTTACCGATAACCGGGTCATTGTTGGCAGAAACAGTAGCAACCTGTTCAATCTTGTCATAGTTGTCACCTACTTTTTCAGCCTGGTTCTTAATAGACTCAACCACTTTGGCAACAGCCTTATCCATACCACGTTTGATATCCATCGGGCTTGCACCGGCAGTTACATTCTTCAAGCCTTCGGCTACGATAGCCTGAGCAAGAACAGTTGCAGTTGTTGTACCGTCACCGGCATCATCACCTGTTTTAGAAGCAACTTCCTTTACTAACTGTGCACCCGTATTCTGGTATGCATCTGCCAGTTCTACTTCTTTAGCCACTGTTACACCATCTTTAGTGATGTGAGGAGCGCCAAACTTCTTTTCAATAATTACGTTACGTCCTTTCGGGCCAAGTGTTACTTTTACTGCATTTGCCAAAGCATCGACACCTTTTTTCAATTGGTCACGGGCATCGATATTGAATAATATTTCTTTTGCCATAAGTCTATATCAATTATAAATTATTAATTTTCAATTATGAATTATCCCAAAACAGCGAGAACATCACTCTGACGCATGATAAGGTATTTTGCACCTTCCACTTCAAGTTCTGTTCCGGCATATTTACCATAAAGAACGGTGTCACCTACCTTTAATACCATCTCTTCGTCCTTTGTACCGTGACCTACTGCCACAACTTCACCTTTCAAAGGTTTTTCTTTTGCTGTATCAGGAATAATGATACCGCCAATTGTTTTTTCTTCTGCAGGTGCAGGGAGTATAAGCACTCTGTCTGCTAATGGTTTAATGTTCATAGTTACTTTTTTGTTTTATATGTTATACATAATTATATTATTCATCATCCTTTTGGAAGGACGAAAAACAAATTGCGAAAACTGTGCCAAAGCGAAAAGATGTTGGAAAGATGTTGGTTTGGCAGACAAAGACTGACAAAATGACAAGAGAGGACAAAAGTTAGCGGAATTATAGTTGGTAACAGATGGAATAGTAGTTTATGAACCATGCGAATCAGTAGTTGAATTTAACTCATTATAGATCAGAAATGAAACTCACCACAGAATCGCACAGAGTTCCACAGAGTACTATTTATCTGATAAAACGCGGATTAACACAGATAGACACAGATTAAAAGACTGTGGTTCTTTATCATACATTTGTTTCCCTTTGCGAAAATCTGCGATCATCTGCGTTTCAATAAAGATTCAAACTCTGTGGAACTCTGTGTTACTCTGTGGTGAAATACATTCAAAACCGCACAGTAACGAAGATGATGGCCCTGTCTTTTCGGTGGCGGAAGTGCCCCTGAACGGCATCGATCCCCTTGTCCGGTATTGTACTTTGTCTTTCTCAGAAAGGAACGTTCCTTTCCCCGGTGAGCAGTATTGTTTTACATGTACATGTAAAGCTGCACGAGATGCACATGTCGTACTGTACGAGATGCACATGTCGTACCGCTTTACATGTACATCTAAAACAACGTTACACACCGAGGCTTCATACGTTACTCTACGAGATAGAGCTTTATCAATACCGGAGAAAGAGACTGATAGCAATGACAAACGCCATTAAGTTCAAAACAGATCGGAAATGAGTAAAACCCACACAGAGTTCCACAGAGTACTATCTATCTGATGGAAGGCGAATTAACACAGAAACACAGATTGAAATACTGTATTTCTTTATCTTAGATTTGTTTCCCTTTGCGAAAATCTGCGTTTATCCGCGTTTCAATAAAGATTTAAACTCTGTGTTACTCTGTAGTGAAATGCACTCAAAACTATTCCCATTTGAATCAAATCAAATTACAGAATAAATTATGTACCTTTGCACGTCATTTTACGCAAACATTTTACTTATGAAAAAGAATCTACTACTTACAGTATGCCTTCTGGCAGCAATAAACGGATCGGCCCAGAAGAAAGATTTCAGTTATAAATTTTATGGTCAGATCCGCACAGACCTTTATTATAATAGCCGGGCCAATCAGGAAACAGTAGACGGTCTATTCTACATGTATCCGCTCGACGAAAGACTGGATGCAAATGGTAAAGACCTGAATGCGACTGCTAATGGAAGTTTTTATACCTTATACACCCGGCTTGGAGTGGATGTGACCGGTCCGAAACTCGGAAAAGCCAAAACATCAGCCAAAGTAGAAGTAGACTTCAGAGGTTCAGGAACAAGCTATTCCACTGTTCGCCTGAGACACGCCTATCTGAATCTGGACTGGGGGAAATCTGCTCTATTATTGGGACAGACCTGGCATCCCCTGTTTGGTGATGTCTCTCCACAAATATTGAATTTATCGGTAGGAGCACCTTTTCAGCCTTTCAGCCGTGCTCCGCAGATACGCTATCAATTCAAGAACAAGAACATGCAACTGACCGCAGCAGCTATCTGGCAGTCACAATATCTGTCGGTAGGACCGAATAATGTAAAGAGCCAGAATTATATTAAAAACAGTTGCGTACCGGAGATTTATGCCGGTATAGACTATAAAGCCAAGAACTGGCTGGCAGGCGTGGGCATTGAACTGTTATCTATCAAGCCAAGAACGGAAGCGACAGTACCCGTTGGTTCTGATAACGATTCTCAAGAGGTGATATCCCATACCTATAAAGTGGACGAACGTATCACTACCCTCTCCTACGAGGCACATGTGAGATACACCAATAAAAACTGGTTCATTGCAGCCAAAAGTGTACTTGGCAGCAACCTGACCCAAACTTCTATGTTAGGTGGTTACGGTGTTAAAGCAATAGACAAGCTGACCGGTGAACAGGAGTATGCTTCTATTCTGAATTCCAGCTCATGGCTTAACGTAGTGTACGGTCAGAAGTGGAAACCGGGTATCTTCTTAGGATATACCAAAAATTTAGGAACAGGTGATGCCGTCACCAAACTTTACGGTACAGGAACCGAGGTTGACCAGGTAGTAATGGCAGGAGCCGAACTTACTTACAATGTAGCCCACTGGAAATTCGGACTCGAATATACATTAAGTTCTGCCTGGTACGGTTCAATGGATGCCTCTAACGGAAAAATAAAAGATACCCATTCCGTCTGCAACAACCGTATTGTAGGAGTTGCCATGTTTATGTTTTAATACTAATTTATCCCGGCCATGAATAACAAAGTACTTGTTCTTATTTACACTTGTCTGTGCCTGTGCATAGGAAGTGCAACACACCTTAAAGCGCAAACGTTCAATTACAGCCAGCTGCAAGAGCATCCCCGCTTGTTGCTGAAACAAGGCGAAGAACAACGTATTCACAAAAGCCTCAGCGAAAGCGTCGAACTACAACGGGTGTATAATTACATGCTGGATGAATCCGACAAATTACTCACCCAGCCCACATTAGTCTACAAGAAAGAGGGACGCCGCCTTTTAGCTGTATCCCGCGAAGCGCTAAGACGTATTTTCTACCTTTCGTTCGTCTACCGAATGACGAATGATGAAAAATACCGGTTGCGTGCCGAGCAGGAGATGATTGCCGTTTGCTCTTTTCAGGACTGGAATCCCTCTCACTTTCTGGATACGGGAGAGATGACGCTGGCTGTCTCTTTAGGTTATGACTGGCTTTATGATAAGTTGCAGCCCGAAACAAAGAAACTGATCAAAGAATCGATTCTGAATAAAGGTTTTGCCCCATCTAAAGACCGCCAGTACAATTCTTTCCTGCGGACAGAGAATAACTGGAACCAGGTTTGTAATGCAGGTATGGTATACGGAGCACTCGCTATAATGGAGGATCATCGGGAAGAAGCAATAGAAATCATCGAACGGGCTATGTCTACCATCGGCATTTCGGTGAAAGGATATGCGCCGGACGGTAACTATCCGGAAGGATACAACTACTGGGGATACGGAACCACCTTTAATGTTTTCCTGATTGCTGCACTGGAGTCTGCCTTAGGTTCCGACGGCGGATTGTGCAAGGTAGAAGGCTTTATGGAGTCCGCCCGCTATATGGAATACATGGCAGGAACTACCGGACTTGCCTTTAACTTCAGCGATGCACGCGAAACCATCCAGGCTTTACCGGCTACCTTCTGGTTCGCCGCCCGCCAGAAAGATCCTTCTTTGCTATGGAATGAGAAGATATTCTTATCACGTGCAGATACTCATTTCACAGCCGAAGAGACCCGTTTTCTACCTATCATACTCATTTACGGCTCTCTTATTGATATGAAAGAAGTCACTCCCCCGACTGCCAAAATATGGGTAGGACATGGTAAAACTCCTGTAGCACTGGTACACACTTCCTGGAAAGAAGGTGAAGGATGCTATGTGGGTATCAAAGGCGGGACTGCTTCTACCAGCCATGCACATATGGATGCAGGCTCTTTTGTATTCGAAGCGTTGGGAGTACGCTGGGCTCAGGATTTGGGTATGCAGGAATATTATTCGCTGGAGAAAGAGAATGTGCGTTTGTGGGATAGCAGCCAGGACGGACAGCGCTGGGATATCTTCCGCTATAACAATTTTGTGCACAATACACTAACCGTCAACGGTAAGAAACATAATGTGAAAGGTTTTGCCCCTATCACGAAAACCTATACGAAAGACGACAAGTTGGGAGCTACGGTAGACTTAACTTCGCTGTTTGAAGGCGATTTGAAAAAGGCTACAAGAGAGGTGGTTCTTATCAAAGAGAGTTATCTACAAATAACAGACCGGGTACAGGCAGCTGCAAACCCTGCCTCTGTCCGTTGGACACTGGTCACTTCCGCCACTCCGAAAGTGCTGGATCCGCATACGATAGAGTTGACCAAAGAAGGTAAGAAGTTACATCTGATTATCGATAGTCCGGCCTCGGCTTCCTTCTCCGTAGCCGATAATACACCGGTACAGAGTTATGATTCACCCAATCCCGGTTCGGTTCGTATTTTCTTTGATACGGGGCTGAAAGCAGGACAACAGGAAACATTAAAAGTACGGTGCATCCCGCACGGAGAGGTTCGGTAGGCGATGGTTCATTGAAACGCTGAACACAGATTGTCGCAAAAGAAAACAAAAATAAGAGAAAGAATAACCGAATTTTTATCTGCGATAATCTGTGTCCATCCGCGTTTCATCAGAGATTTAAAACTCTGTGTTTCCGTGTCCTCTGTGGTGAAACATATTATCAGAACAGGCTCTGTGTTATCTCCTGTGCATGGTACTTCTTTGTAGTACCCATAAGCGAACTACCTATGTAAAACAAAAACATCAGGCTTGCAATCGTCATCAATGTACCAATCATGGCAAAGCGGCTTCTTTGTATCCATTCATTCTTATTCATATTAGTTACCTCCTCATTATGAATTAATCCGGTAAAACATTCATGTTACAAAAGTAAAGTCCGGACTTTACAATACGCTTACAAACCGGTAACGTTTCTATTTTCAATAACCCGCAGTACATATTACAATCATCTTTAACGAATATTAGTTTTTCAGCAAACAGTTCACTATCTTTGCAGCCCCTAACAACCCTAAAAAAACATTATGGCATTTACTAACAACGTTATGATCGTTCGCCACAAACTGCTGGCGGACCTCGTAAGACTCTGGAAGAAAGATGAATTAATTGACAAAATTGACCGGGTTCCCATTGAACTTAGTCCCAAAAAATCGAAACCTCTGGGCCGTTGCTGCGTCCATAAGGAACGCGCTGTATGGAAATACAAATGTCTCCCCTTGATGGGACTCGATATGACAGATGAGCATGACGAACTGACTAACCTTTCGGAATATGCCCGACAAGCACTGGAAAGAGAAGAATGTACCAAAGAAAACATCTTCTGCGTGATAGACGAAGCCTGTTCGTCTTGCGTACAAATCAACTATGAGATAACCAATCTGTGCCGTGGATGCGTGGCACGCAGTTGTTACATGAACTGCCCTAAAGATGCGATCCGCTTCAAGAAAAACGGGCAGGCGATGATTGACCACGACACTTGCGTCAGTTGCGGTATATGCCACAGAAGCTGCCCGTATCACGCCATCGTTTACATCCCTGTCCCCTGTGAAGAAGCCTGTCCGGTGAAAGCCATCAGTAAAGACGAGAACGGTATTGAGCATATAAATGAAGACAAATGTATCTATTGCGGAAAATGTATGAACGCATGTCCGTTCGGTGCAATTTTCGAAGTATCACAGGCTTTTGACATCCTGCAACGTATCCGTAAAGGAGAGAAAATGGTAGCCATCGTAGCACCTTCCATCCTCGGACAGTTTAAGACAAGTATAGAACATGTATACGGTGCCTTCCGCGAAATTGGTTTCGCAGATGTGATAGAGGTGGCACAGGGTGCCATGGATACCACCAGCAACGAAGCCCACGAGTTACTGGAAAAACTGGAAGAAGGCCAGGCTTTTATGACCACTTCTTGCTGCCCGTCTTACATCGAACTGGTAGAAAAGCACATCCCGGAACTGAAACCGTATGTGTCTGCTACCGGATCGCCCATGTACTACGCTGCACGTATTGCCAAAGCAAAGCATCCGGACGCCCGGATCGTATTTGTTGGCCCTTGTGTAGCCAAACGCAAAGAGATACGCCGGGACGAAGCTGTGGACTTCATCCTTACATTTGAGGAGATAGGTTCCATTCTCGACGGAATGGACATTCAGCTGGAACAGACACAACCGTTCTCTTTGGTATATACCTCTGTTCGCGAAGCACACGGTTTTGCCCAGGCAGGCGGTGTGATGGGAGCTGTCAAAGCCTATCTGAAAGAAGAAGCTGATAAAATAAGCGCACTTCAGGTATCGGACATCAATAAGAAAAACATAGCACTGCTGCGTGCTTGTGCCAAAACGGGCAAGGCAGCAGGACAGTTCATCGAAGTTATGGCCTGCGAAGGAGGATGTATCACCGGACCAAGCACGCACAATGATATTGTTTCCGGCCGCCGACAGTTAGTACAGGATTTGCTCAAACGAAAAGAGACCTATGAAAATAGGAGTTGACAGACTCAGACAAGAACATAGCCTCCCACCGGAAGGTTACAAAGCGCTTCTGACGTGCCGGGATCCAGACGTCCTTTCGTATCTGCATGCCCAGGCCCGTGAAGTGGCGCTGGCAAATTTCGGAAACAACATCTACATCCGGGGGCTGATTGAAATAAGCAACTGCTGCCGGAACAACTGCTACTACTGTGGCATACGAAAAGGAAACATACAGGTGGAACGCTACCGGCTTAGCCGGGAAACGATTCTCGACTGTTGCCGACAGGGATATAAACTCGGATTCCGTACCTTTGTGCTGCAAGGTGGTGAAGATGCGGCACAATCTTCCGACTGGATCGAGGGGACTGTGGCGACCATCAGAGGGGAGTTTCCGGATTGTGCCATCACGCTGTCTTTGGGGGAGAAGTCACGCGAGGAGTATGAACGCTTCTTCCGTGCCGGGGCCAATCGTTATCTGTTGCGCCACGAAACCTACAATAAAGAGCATTACCGCCAATTGCATCCGGCAGAAATGCGGCAGGATACCCGCCTGCAATGCCTGCAATGGCTGAAGGAAATAGGCTATCAGACGGGAACGGGCATCATGGTGGGAAGCCCCGGACAGACAACGGAACATCTCATTGAAGATATTCGGTTCATAGAGCGTTTCAGCCCGCAGATGATCGGTATCGGTCCCTTTATTCCGCATCCCAATACCCCTTTTGCCGGGTCACCTTCGGGAAGTATAGAACAAACGTTACGACTGCTGTCTATCTTCCGGCTGATGCATCCGCAAGCACTTATCCCCGCGACAACGGCACTCGCCACCCTCGCCGCCGACGGACGCGAACGGGGAATATTGGCAGGAGCCAATGTAGTGATGCCCAACCTCTCCCCACAGGAAGTAAGGGGAAAGTACGAACTATATAACAACAAAGCCTCTCTGGGTGCCGAAGCTGCCGAAGGGCTTGCGGCATTGGACCAACAGTTGTCTGCCATCAGCTACAGAATTGTTACCGACAGAGGGGACTTCGGGAAATATAAACTATAAATTATTGAACCATGTATAGAGTAGATTCGGAGAAAGCGGAAGAGTTTATCAATCATCAGGAGGTTTTGGACACACTGGAATATGCCCGTGCCAATAAAAACAATCATGCGCTCATTGAACAATTAATAACCAAAGCCGCCCAATGTAAAGGACTCACTCACCGCGAGGCAGCCTTGCTATTAGAGTGCGATCAGCCGGAACTGACAGACCGCATCTTCCACCTCGCCAAAGAAATCAAACAGAAGTTCTACGGCAACCGCATTGTAATGTTTGCACCGCTTTATCTCTCCAACTATTGCGTCAACGGTTGTACCTACTGCCCCTATCACCTGAAGAATAAAACCATTGCCCGCAAAAAGCTCACACAGGAAGAGATCCGCCGGGAAGTAATCGCCTTACAGGACATGGGGCACAAACGCCTCGCACTGGAAGCCGGAGAACATCCGCTTCTCAACCCAATTGAGTACATTCTTGAATCCATCGATACCATCTATAGCATCAAACACAGGAACGGGGCAATCCGCCGGGTAAACGTGAATATTGCAGCTACAACAGTAGAGAACTATACCCGACTGAGGGATGCAGGAATCGGCACCTATATCCTCTTTCAGGAGACCTATCACAAGGAAAATTACGAGCTCCTCCACCCCACCGGCCCCAAAAGTAACTATGCCTGGCATACCGAAGCCATGGACCGCGCCATGCAGGGAGGTATTGATGATGTCGGTATCGGAGTACTCTTCGGTCTGAATACATTCCGATATGACTTTGTGGGCCTGCTGATGCATGCAGAGCACCTTGAAGCCACTTTCGGAGTAGGGCCGCACACGATTAGCGTGCCACGTATCTGTCCGGCGAACGACATTGATACGGCAGACTTTCCCAACTCCATATCGGATGAGATTTTCCGCCGCATCGTGGCAGTGATCCGCATTGCCGTACCGTATACAGGGATGATCATTTCCACCCGCGAATCGCAGGAATCGCGTCGGCAAGTGCTTGATATCGGCATATCACAGATCAGCGGAGGTTCGCGAACCAGCGTAGGCGGTTATGCCGAACCGGAACCATTATCGGAAAACTCTGCTCAGTTTGACCTGAGCGACACACGCACGCTGGACGAAATTGTGGGCTGGCTACTCGATATGGGGTATATCCCCAGTTTCTGTACCGCCTGCTACCGGGCAGGAAGAACGGGCGACCGGTTCATGTCACTCGTCAAATCCGGGCAGATAGCTAATTGCTGCGCTCCGAATGCACTGGTTACCCTGAAAGAATATCTGGAAGACTATGCCTCACCCGCCACACGTGCCAAAGGAGAAGAACTGATCATACGGGAAGCCGGAAAAATCCCCAACCCGAAGATAAAAGAAATAGCCCTGAGAAACCTGAAAGAAATAGCTGGAGGGAAAAGGGACTTCCGTTTTTAATGGACAATTGACAGTGGACAATTGACAGTTAGCTGCGCGATATTACGCAGCAATGATAGCGCAGCTAACTGCCCACTGTCAATTATCAACTGTCAATTGTCAACTGTCAACTAAATTAATTATGATGACTTCCAATTCCAACCGCCTCCATATCGCCCTCTTCGGAAGGCGAAACAGTGGTAAATCTTCCCTTATCAATGCTTTGACGGGACAAGATGTAGCACTGGTTTCCGATACTCCGGGAACAACAACCGATCCTGTGCTCAAAGCAATGGAAATTCAGGGCGTCGGCCCTTGCCTCTTTATCGACACTCCGGGATATGACGATGAAGGTGAGCTGGGCGAAATGCGGATGACCCGCACCTTGAAAGCAGCCGAAAAAACAGACATTGCCCTCCTGCTCTGCCATCCGGATATGGACAAAGAGCTTCAATGGATACAACGGTTGAAAGAAAAGAATATCCCGGTAATCTTGCTGCTCAATAAAGCAGATATTCTGGAAGATGCAGCGTCCATAGCCTCAGCCATAAAGAATAAGACCGGAGAATCTCCCCTCATCGTCAGTGCAAACACCCGGCAGGGTATGGAAGACATTCGCCGGGCTATCATCCGGCGTCTACCCGAAGACTTCGATGCACAAAGCATCACAGGAAAGTTTGTTTCGGCAGGTGACCTCGTTTTACTTGTCATGCCGCAGGATATACAGGCACCGAAAGGGCGGCTCATTCTCCCACAGGCACAGACCCTGCGGGAACTGCTGGATAAGAAATGCATTGCCGTGAGTTGCACTACCGACCAGATGGAGGTTACTCTTCAGGCTCTCTCCCGCCCTCCAAAGTTGATAATTACCGACTCACAAGTCTTCAAAACCGTATATGAACGGAAACCGGCAGAAAGCAAACTGACTTCCTTCTCTGTGCTCTTTGCGGCTTATAAAGGAGATATCGGCTACTACACCGCCAGTGCAGCCACTATAGGCACACTGAAAGAAACCTCCCGTATACTGATAGCCGAAGCCTGTACGCACGCTCCCCTGTCGGAAGATATCGGCCGGGTGAAACTCCCTCGTATGCTTCGCCAGAAAATAGGCGAAGGATTGCAGATAGACATCGTATCGGGTAATGATTTCCCGGCCAATCTGGAGAAGTACGACCTTATCATCCAGTGTGGCGCTTGTATGTTCAACCGGAAATATGTACTTAGCCGGATCGCACAGGCCAAAGAACAGAAAGTACCTATGACAAACTATGGAATAGCCATCGCCTGGCTAAGCGGAATACTTGACAAAATAGAACTCTGAAAAGCATAAAAAAAAACTCCCTGGTGCTACGCCATTTACGCGGCATCGGGGAGGATATCTCTCGGCTCCGGGGAGGAGATGGTTCGGCTCCGGGGAGGAGATGGTTCGGCTCCGGGGAGCGAAAAGCCTATTTCAAAAGGGTTTCAATCAGCTCTTCTGCCGAAACAAGGTTCTGTTCTCCCGTTTCCATATTTTTCAACATCGCTTTGCCTTCATTCATCTCATTCTCGCCTACAATAGCTACAAACGGGATGTTCTTCGCATTGGCATAGCTCATCTGTTTCTTCATCTTTGCAGCATCCGGAAAAATCTCTGCACGGATACCGGCCGCACGAGCCTTCGCCAGAATACCGATTGAGAAAGCAGCTTCTTTCTCTCCGAAATTAATAAAGAGCAGTTGCGTGCCATTTACAGCTTCTTTCGGATAAAGTTCCAGCTGATTGAGCACATCAAAGATACGGTCGGCACCGAAAGAGATACCTACTCCCGATACACCTGCCATACCGAATACACCTGTCAGATTATCGTAGCGCCCACCACCGGTAATGCTACCAATCTGTACATCCAGTGCTTTCACTTCAAAAATAGCTCCTGTATAATAATTCAGGCCGCGTGCCAGCGTAAGGTCTAATTCAATCTCATTCTTCAGCCCCATAGCTGTAAGCGTATTCAAGATAAACTCGCTCTCTTCTACTCCCTTAATTCCGATTTCGCTGTCGGCAAGTACGGTTTTCAAAGTAGTTAACTTCTCTGCATTCGTTCCGCTCAACAAGATAATAGGCTGTAATTTGGCAATCGCCTCTTCACTGATTCCTTTATCAGCCAGCTCTTTGTTCACATTTTCCAGCCCGATCTTATCAAGCTTATCAATAGCCACCGTAATATCTACAATCTTGTCTGCTTCACCGATAATCTCGGCAATACCGGTCAGGATCTTACGGTTGTTGATCTTAATGCAGACACGGATACCAAAACGGGTGAACACCGTATCTACAATCTGCATCAGCTCTACTTCGTTCAGTAATGAATCACTACCTACCACATCGGCATCGCACTGATAAAACTCGCGGTAACGCCCTTTCTGAGGACGATCCGCACGCCACACGGGTTGAATCTGGTAACGCTTGAAAGGAAAAGTGATTTCATCACGGTGCATCACCACATAGCGGGCAAACGGAACTGTGAGGTCATAACGCAATCCTTTTTCACAAAACTTACTTGCCAGCTTTGCTGCATTACGGCTCAGTAATTCTTCATCAGTGATGCCGGAGAAGTAATCTCCCGAATTCTGTATCTTAAACAAAAGTTTATCGCCTTCATCGCCATACTTTCCCATCAGGGTAGAAAGCATTTCCATAGACGGAGTTTCTATCTGCTGGAATCCATAAAGATGATAAACATCGCGGATGGTATTGAATATGTAGTTACGCTTCGCCATCTCAACGGGCGAAAAATCACGTGTTCCTTTCGGTATACTTGGTTTTGCTGCCATAAATCTAACTGTTTTATTTATCGAACTGCAAAGTTATAGGAAATTATTGATTATTCATGGGAATCTGGGGTTAATCTCACTCGTATCTATATTTCACCACAGAGGACACAAAGGGCACGGAGTTTATTATCTATATAAAACGCAGATTAACGCAAAGGGAAACAAATATAAGACAAGGAATAACAATATCTTAATCTGCGATAACCTGTGTTAATCTGCGTTTCAATAAAATAAAACTCTGTGCTCTCTATGTCCTCTGTGGTAAACAATAGAAGCAGCTTAATCTCTTCTGCCGAGGAATATCATTATATAATAAATCAACGTAGCCAAAGAACTGAGTGCAGCTACCACATACGTATAAGCAGCCGAACGAAGCGCATCCTCTGCCTGTGCATGATTACGTGAATTCGTGATGCCCGAAGCGCTCAACCATACCAATGCACGCTTACTTGCATTGATCTCCACCGGAAGAGTGACAAAGCTGAACAAAGTTGTCATAGCAAACAAGATAATACCTGCCAGCAACAACTGAGGGAACGAATTCAACAACAAGATACCTGCCAGCAACAACCAAGTCATCCATTGAGAAGCAAAGCTCACTACAGGAACCAGTTTGCTACGCATCGTCAGCGGAGCATAAGCCTGCGCATGCTGAAGAGCGTGTCCGCATTCATGAGCAGCTACGGCAGCAGCCATAATACTGTTACTTTCATATACACCTTCACTCAGGTTCACTGTCTTATTGGCAGGATTATAGTGGTCAGTCAATTGTCCGGGAGTATGAGTCACCTTGACGTCATAGATTCCATTATCATTCAACATCTTAATAGCCACGTCGCGTCCTGTCATTCCATTTCCGGTAGGTATCTTAGAATATTTCTTGAACTTGTTCTGCAAGTTCATCTGTACCAACCAGCTTACTACGGCAATTCCGATAAATAATACCCAATACGATATCATATACTTTCTTTAATTAAAATGAATACTACAAACATCTGTACAAATAGCTTGCCAAAAATAAAGGGAAACTTTGTATATCACAATAGTTTCCCTCCTGTTTTATGAAGAATTATCTAAAAATGCGTTTATTCTTCCGTATATCTTTCAATAGTCTGTTCTCTGTCCGGACCTACTGAAACAATCTTAATCTCTACATCCAACTGTTCTTCAAGGAAAGAGAGATAAGCATTGAATTCTTCGGGGAATTCATCTTCACTCTGCATCTTCGTCATGTCAACCTGCCATCCCGGAAGTTCGGCATATACAGGCTCTACATTTTCATTGATATCATAAGGGAAATAATCTATCTCCTCACCATTCACTTTATAAGCAACGCAAGCCTTGATCGTCTCAAATGTATCAAGTACATCACTCTTCATCATAATGAGCTTAGTAACTCCGTTGATCATCACAGAATATTTCAACGCTACCAGGTCAATCCATCCGCAACGGCGCTTACGACCCGTCACCGAACCAAACTCATGCCCCAGTGTACAAATCTTATCGCCTGTTTCATCAAACAACTCGGTAGGGAACGGACCTGAACCAACACGTGTACAATAAGCCTTGAAGATACCATACACCTCACCAATACGGTTAGGAGCTACTCCCAAACCGGTACAAGCACCGGCACAAACTGTATTTGAAGAAGTTACAAACGGATAAGAACCGAAATCGATATCAAGCATTGTTCCCTGTGCACCTTCACAAAGAACGCTCTTACCCGATCTCAACAAGTTGTTCACTTCATGTTCACTATCTACCAGATGGAACTGTTTCAGGTATTCAATACCTTCCATCCATGCTTTTTCAATCTCTGTCAGATCATATGTATAATTCAGTCCTTTCAGGATTTGTTCGTGGCGAGCTTTGGCAGCAGCATATTTCTGGTCGAAGTTATCGAGGATATCACCTACACGAACACCGTTACGGCTCACCTTATCAGTATAAGTCGGGCCGATACCTTTTCCGGTAGTACCTACTTTAGCATCCCCCTTAGCGGCTTCATAAGCAGCATCGAGAATACGGTGTATAGGCAAAATGAGATGCGCTTTCTTTGAAATGTGCAGTCTGTCTTTTAAGTTGTGTCCCGATGCTTCAAGTGATTCAGCCTCTGCTTTAAACAAAGCCGGATCTAACACAACACCATTACCGATGATGTTTACCTTATCTCCCTGAAAAATACCGGAAGGAATGGAACGGAGCACATATTTTTGTCCTTCGAACTCAAGTGTATGACCGGCATTCGGGCCACCCTGGAAACGTGCTACCACGTCGTATCTCGGAGTTAATACGTCGACTACTTTACCTTTACCTTCATCGCCCCATTGTAATCCTAATAGTACATCTACTTTCATCTTTCTTTTTTATTGTTGTTACTTACTTTTTTCCGTTTATTGGCACGGTCACACTTGCTGCATACCCCATAAATATATAAGGAGTAATGTGAAAGCTGAAACCGACTTAACCTGGTATTTTCAATAGCGTTTTGCAGCACTTCATTCTGAAACTCTGTCACTTTTCCACACTGCGTGCAAATCTGGTGATGATGCGTCTCGCGATTGTATGATTTCTCGTATTGGGAAGAAGTTCCGAACTGATGCTTGATAATCAGCCGGGCGTTAATAAGCAGAATGATGGTATTATAGAGTGTCGCACGACTGACACGAAAATTCTCCTGGTTCATCATCTGCGAATAGAGCATATCTATGTCAAAATGTCCATCTATGGAATATATAGTGTCAAGTATGGCATAACGTTCGGGGGTCTTACGATGCCCGTTCGCATTAAGATATTCTGTAAATATCTGTCTTACCGTATCTTTTACGTTCTGAGTTTCCATATCGGCACGAAATTAGCGCCAACAAAGTTAAGCCTTTTTTGCGGAAAGCAAAAATAATATGAGAAATAATGTACCAATTAATAATGTGTCAATGTGTCATTAAACAATGTGCCAATATACCCATATACTGCACTATCATGCTACACAGTAATTGGCACATTGGCACATTAGTACATTATTAAATTATTCCGCCTCTTCCGCCACCATATTATATAATATCTGCTCAGCCTCTACAGTAGAGTCTTTCATACTTTCTACCAGGCGACAAACCTGGAAAGCATGTTCTTCGCTGTGTTGCATATATTTACGGATAGCAAGCAAAGCAGCATTACGTATCTGATAAGTGCCGGATAGCACTGCACAAATAGCCTGGTCGAGAAACTCTCCTGCCGGACGTTCGGCCATATCTCCCTTCTTCACTAATAAACGGGCAATAGTAAGGAAGCCACAAACCTGTGCATACTCCTCTTCCGAAGCTATCCAATGGAAAGACTTGGCAGGAGCATACGGTAAATTCTGAAAAAGATTCATACAGGTAAGTTCTGCTATTTCGATATTCGGCATATTCTCTACCCAGATATCGGCTATCTCCGGAAAGAAAGTATCTACCGGCTGTAAGATGCCTGCCAGAATTTTACATTCACGAATATCCTCTTTCCACAATGCCTGCGCCAGATCATGGTTCTTTTCATAGGCAGCAGCAATGCTTTTGATACGGGGCAATTCCACTCCGAAGTTGAGCTTATAATTCAGCCCCTTTTCACGCATACTTTGAGACACAACCCCGTTCATAGAGAGCCGGAGCTGTGTCTTTATATCTTTTAATTGTTCTTTTATATCCATTCAGATCAGTTATTTACTGAAGGTAGCGGAGAGTAATCTTTACTATAGCGTAACATTTGCTCTGCATAACCTTCATCGTATGATACCTTCACATCAGTAATCGTTCCATTCGCATCAGTAACTGCCTCATATTTAGGATTAACAAACCCTTTATATGGAGCCAGATTCAGTTTCTTATAACGTTCAAGCACTTCGGCATGAAGCACTGGATCTACCTTCACTGCATAATCTTCAACCAAAGCACGGGCAGCAGCAAAGTCACCGGTAGATTTAATACGCTGTATCTCAGCAAGCAATTCACCGAAAAGCTGACGCACCTTCTCGTAGTCATTCACGACAACATATGTTTTGCCGTCCTTCTTCACCAGTTCTACTACCTTATCGGCAGCCCCTTTCTCAAACACCCATCGGGCAATGAGCTGTCTGTTACGCATATGCGCCTCCTCCACTGTATTACCCGGCTGAATACGTACAAGTTGGGTCATCAGACCATTCATCAGATATGTATAGTATTGTGCTTTGTAAGCCTCGCCACTAGAAAGTAACCCAAGCTCAATCAACTTCGGATCAGCTACATAATATAAACCGAACAAATCGGCACGCGCTTCTTCAATAGTGGAACCATAAGCTTTTAATGCATCAGGATCCACTCCCGGAAGCAACTTACCCGAACCATGTCCCAAGCATTCATGCAGATCGGTATGTAATTCGTCCGTCAGGTCAGAATACTGGTCAATCAGTTCCCGTTCGGCATCACTATACACAAACTCTTCATTAAAACCATTGCCATGGGCAGCCTTATTATAAGCATCGGTAATATTGCCAATAGTCACAGACTTTGAACCGTGATGAGCACGAATCCAGTTAGCATTCGGCAAGTTGATACCAATAGCTGTTGCAGGATAAAGATCCCCTGCCAAAATAGCAGCAGTAATAACCTTTGCTGATACACCCTTCACTTCACTCTTTTTAAACTGTGCCTCCACCGGAGAGTGATCTTCGAACCATTGCGCATTACTACTGATAATTTCAGTACGCTGCGTAGCCACCAGATCTTTAAAATTGACCAAAGACTCCCAGCTCGCCTTCATTCCAAGCGGATCACCATAACTTTCCGTGAACCCATTTACCACATCGATACGGGAATTCAAATCCTTCACCCACAAAATGGCATATTCATCAAAGGTCTTCAAATCACCAGTTTCATAAAACTCAATCAGTTTGCTGATAGCAGCTTTCTGAGCATCATCTTCGGCTACACCTTCAGCTTTCTTCAACCAATAGACAATCTTTTCAAGTGCCTGCGTATAAAGTCCGCCTACTTTCCACACTTTCTCCTGAATCTTACCATTCTCCTTTACTAAACGACTATTCAAACCATAAGAAACCGGAGTCTCATCTTTCGGATCTTTCATCTTAGCATAGAACGCTTCAGCTTCAGCCTGGGTCACTCCATCATAATAATTGCAGGCAGAAGTCAACACAAGATCTTCCCCATCAGCCTGATTGACCCGTTTGGGCATAATAGTGGGATTAAAAATCACCGGAAAGATCTCTTCGCACAGCTGTTCTACGGTTTGCCCTTCGGCTAACGGAAGTAGCGCAGGATCTACACCTAACACTGCCTGTTTGAGAAAATCCTGAGAGAATCCGGGTACGAACTTCTCAGACCCGTAATGATGATGAATACCGTTAGAGAACCACACCCGTTTAAGGTAAGTCTCCATATTCTTAAAATCGGCACTGTTTTTATCACCTTTATAATTAGTATATATCGCTTCAAGCATCCGGCGGATACGAAGATTATATTTCCCATTCTGATCAAAAAGGATGTCTCGTCCTTCAAGAGCAGCCTCAGTAAGATAATAAACTAACTCTTTCTGTTTAAGCGACAGGTCCTCAAATCCCGGAACCCGGTAACGCAATATCTGTAAATCGGCAAATTGTTCCACTGTATAATCAAATTTATCTGCCTGAGCAGTTGTTTTTTTAGTCCCGCTACACCCTGTCAATAAAACAGCAGCAGTAGCAACTGAAATAATAAGATGATTTTTCATAAGTAGTATATAAGAGTTATAAAGTTATAGGATTATGTATAAGTTATGTGGACGATCAATTCATAAATTATAATTCATCCCCCTCATCCCATCTTCTAAAAACATGAAAAAGGAAGTATCCCGAAACTTTTCGTCCGGAATATTTCCTTTTTTATTCAACTAAAGAAATACGTGATTACTTTTTGCTATTCTCAACGTGTTCTTTACGGTAACCATTAGGAGTCTTGCCTACATTCTTGTAGAAAGCAGCATAAAAAGACTGACGATTGGCAAAACCAACCATTGCACTGATCTCTTCTACATTCTTATCGGCATATCTCTTATCAGTCAAAAGATGAAGAGCATCCTTCACTCTATATTCATTCAAAAGACAAGAATAATTCTGTCCAAAACGAGAATTAACGACTGCAGATAAATAACGCGTATTCGTTTTCAACTCTTTGGCCAGATCTTTTGCTGAATAATCCGGATCTCTGTACTTCTTTTGAACGACAACGATATTCAATATCTTGTCATACAACTCATCTGCCAATTCCGGTCTTATTAAAGAACGGTAAGCAGCTTTTTTCTCCTTCTTCTCCCTCAGATTGTAAGGGCGCTTTTTGGGAGTCTCTTCCTGTTTTTTGTTTTCTAAATCACTCATTGAATTAACTGGTTAGGGTTTGTTTTTAATTATTGCTACAATGTAACAACATTATTATGTTACAAATTTCATACATTATTTTCACATACACAAATTTTGCGTATATATTTTTTATAGGAAAGTAGTTAAAAACGTCAAAATAGGGGAGAAGAAGCGCTATAATAAGAAACTTTAACTTTTTAGCATATCGTTTTCTTCCACGGAAAGACTTTATTTCTGTCCATCTTATACATACATATATGATAGATAAAAGAAAATAGTACCTTTGCAAAAAGTCTCAATATACGAACCATGATCCAAACGCTGAAGACCTACTTTGGTTATGAAAGTTTTCGCCCCTTACAAGAAGAAATTATCCGGAATCTGCTGAACCGGAAAGACAGTCTGGTACTAATGCCTACCGGAGGTGGAAAATCCATTTGCTACCAACTCCCGGCTCTGCTTTGCGAAGGAACTGCTATAGTAGTGTCACCACTCATTTCACTAATGAAAGATCAGGTAGAAGCACTCCGTGCCAACGGAATAGCCGCTGGAGCCTTGAATAGCAGTAATGATGAAACAGAGAATGCCAATCTGCGTCGCGCTTGTATAGAAGGAAAAATAAAATTGCTATATATATCCCCCGAAAAACTGATTACGGAAGTAGACTACCTGCTACGTGATATGAACCTTTCTCTATTTGCCATTGACGAAGCACACTGCATTTCGCAATGGGGACATGATTTCCGCCCAGAGTATGCTCAAATGGGAATATTACATCAGATGTTTCCGCAGGTACCCATCATTGCACTGACAGCAACGGCAGATAAAATTACCCGTGGAGACATCATTCGTCAACTGCATCTGACCGACCCGAAAATATTCATTTCTTCTTTCGATCGCCCCAATCTCAGCCTCACTGTAAAGCGCGGTTATCAACAGAAAGAAAAGAGTAAAGCAATACTGGAATTTATTGACCGCCACGCCGATGAAAGCGGCATTATCTATTGTATGAGTCGCAGTAAAACGGAAACTGTAGCACAGATGTTACAAAAACACGGAATACGCTGTGGAATCTATCACGCCGGGCTTTCAGCATACCAACGAGACAATACACAAGACGATTTTATCAACGACCGCATCCAGGTAGTATGTGCCACAATCGCTTTTGGCATGGGCATTGACAAGTCAAATGTCCGCTGGGTGATTCATTATAATCTTCCCAAAAGCATCGAGAGTTTTTATCAGGAAATAGGTCGAGCAGGAAGAGACGGAATGCCAAGCGATACAGTCTTGTTCTATTCATTAGGAGACTTAATTCTGCTGACAAAGTTTGCCACCGAAAGTAAGCAGCAAACCATCAATCTTGAGAAGTTGCAACGCATGCAGCAATACGCCGAAGCAGACATTTGCCGCAGACGTATCTTACTAAGTTATTTCGGAGAAAAATCAGAGGAAGATTGTGGAAATTGTGACGTTTGCAGAAACCCTCCGGAACGTTTTGACGGAACCATTATCGTACAAAAAGCATTAAGTGCAATTACGCGTACCGGGCAGCAGATAGGTACAAGCATGTTAATTGACATTTTACGTGGATCTTTCTCCGCTGAATTAACAGAAAAAGGATATGATAAACTAAAAACTTTTGGAGCCGGAAGAGATATTCCGGCACGAGACTGGCAGGATTATTTGTTACAAATGTTGCAAATTGGGTACTTTGAAATTGCATACAATGAAAATAACCACTTAAAAGTTACGGAAATCGGAAATGACGTACTATTTGGACGTCGAAAGGCGAAATTAGTGATTATAAAACGAGACGAAAACGAAAATCGGAAAGGAAGAAAAATGAAAATTGTTACCAATCAGGAACTATCTTTAGAAGTATCTCCTACGAAAAATAAAGATTTGTTTGAAGCCCTGCGAAGAGTTCGTAAACAACTGGCAGACCAGGAAGCAATACCCGCCTACATTGTATTATCAGACAAAGTATTGCACCTGCTTAGTATTTCCCGCCCCATGACAATTGAAGCATTCGGAAACATCAGCGGTATCGGTGAGTTTAAAAAAAAGAAATACGGCAAAGAATTTGTAGAAGTAATACGCCAGTTCGAGTAGAAAGCCTTATACTATTTACATTGTTTCAATCTCTCATAGAGATCGGATTGCGGTACTCCAAGTGAAATAGCCTTTTCAAAATCTGTTTTGGCAAGACCTTTTTTCTTTTGAAGCAGATAGATATCGCCCCGAAGTAAATAAGCATCAATTAACGATGGCGATAAGCGAATAGCTTGTTCAAGATCAACAAGAGCCAATTCTACATGTTCCATTTCACGTTCTACATCGGCACGCGCCACATAAAGAGTCGCGTCATCCGGATTCTCAACCAGCAATTTATTGATTATCTCAAGCGCCTCGCGAAATTTTCCCTCTTTCTGTTCAAGAGTAGCCAACCCAAGGCGTCCACTATAGCTCTTCGGGTCAATTTCCAGCAAGCGGTCATAATCCGCACGAGCAGCTTTATAATCACGTCTGATCGTATAAATATAGGCACGCATCAACAAAGCTTCCTTATTCACTTTGTCGGCATCAAGAGCCTCACAATAATCCAGATAAGCACGATCCGTCATTCCCTTTTCCATATAAAGAGCGGCACGATCCAGCAAAATAGGCACAGCAGTAGGAGCAATGTTTAGTGCATAAGTATACGACTGAAGTGCATCATCATAACGCCCTAAACGTTTCTGTACTAATCCTAGATTCGAAAAGAGCAAAGCATTATGAGGATTAGAAGGTTCAAGTTTCATGGCCTGAACAAGGAGTTCTTCCGCCCGAACAAGGCTATCTTTCTCTATACAATCAATAGCTTGTTCCAACAACTCACTATAGGTTTGTGCCGAAAGCGATAAAGAGAAAAAGAGAAGAAAAAGGATAAATATAGATTTCATCTTAAATAGTGGTTAGTGAGTAGTGATAAGTGAGTAGTGATAAGTGAGTAGCAATGGGATAGTGAACGGTGAGACCCGCATGCCACTTATCACTAATCACTACTCACTAATCACTATTTATTCAAGCGGATAAGCATCGAACGCAAACAGTTCTGTCGACAAATAACGTTCACCGGTATCGGGCAACAGTGCCACAATCATTTTTCCGGCAAATTCAGGACGCTCTGCCAACTTTCGTGCCGCATAAACAGCCGCTCCAGAAGATATTCCTGCCAGCAATCCTTCCGTAGCCGCCAATTCACGCCCACCACGTATTGCTTCATCATCAGGTACTCCCATTACCTCATCCACTACGGAAGCATCATAGATCTTCGGAATAAAATTTGCACCAATACCTTGTATCCGATGAGGAGCTGCTGCTCCACCTGCCAGCACCGGAGAGGCAGCAGGTTCAACGGCCACTACATAAACATTCGGATTATGTTTCTTCAATGCGCGAGCCACTCCACATACAGTCCCACCTGTACCTACACCGGCCACAAAAACAGCTATCTGCCCATCTGTATCTTCCCAGATTTCCTCACCTGTAGTATGCTGATGCACTGCCGCATTAGACTGATTCTCGAACTGTTGAAGTATCACCGAACCGGGAATAGTTGCTTTCAGCTCCTGCGCCTTTACAATAGAACCTGCCATTCCTTTCAGCCCATCTGTCAGTACAATTTGTGCTCCCAGAGCTTTTAGCAGGTTTCTACGTTCCAGACTCATCGTTTCGGGCATGGTCAATATTAAATGATATCCCTTAATAGTAGCCACCATTGCCAGACCTACGCCGGTATTTCCACTTGTAGGTTCTATTATCGTTGCTCCCGGTTTAAGGATTCCACGCTCTTCGGCATCTTCAATCATCGAAAGTGCTACACGGTCTTTCACGCTTCCGGCCGGATTGAATGCTTCCAGTTTTGCTACAATACTGCCAGTCAAACCATGTTTTGTACTATAGCCAGACAACTCCATCAAAGGGGTATGCCCTATCAAACCGATCAGATTCTTTGCTATTTTTTTCATAATTACCACTGTTTTACGTCAGTTAATGCACAAAGATAAAGAAAAGTATAGTACCTTTGCCTACGTTCAATCTTTTTAAGTATATAGTATGAAAAGAAGACTTATACAATTCGTTACTACCTATTTCCTTTTTGTATTTATATTTATCCTGCAAAAGCCTGCATTTATGGCCTACTATCACACCTTATATGATAAGGTATCATGGACAGAATGGTTTAGTGTGATGTGGCATGGACTTCCGCTCGACTTTTCGATGGCAGGATATTTGACTGTAATCCCGGGATTGCTGCTGATAGCATCTTCCTGGACTGATTCCAAAAAACTACAACAGATACGCCGCATCTATATCATAATAGTATCCATATTACTCTCCTGCATATTTATAAGCGATCTTGGATTATATGGTTATTGGGGATTCCGGCTTGACACTACACCGTTATTTTATTTCTTCTCTTCGCCCAAAGACGCACTGGCCAGTGTCAGTATCTGGATAGTATTGGGAGGTATATTGGGCATGGTAGTTTATGTAGCACTTCTCTATTTCTTGTTATCTTTCATATTGAACAACGCCAAACGCCCCTTGAAAATACCTTTTCGCCGGGTAAGTGTATCCGGCGTTCTGTTATTGGCCACTGCCCTATTGTTTATCCCCATACGCGGAGGATTCAGTGTTGCAACCATGAACCTCGGAAAAGTTTTTTTCAGCGCCAATCAGAAACTGAATCACGCAGCCATCAATCCTTGTTTTAGCTTGATGGACTCTTTCTCCCGGCAAGTTGCTTTCGGTAAACAATATCGTTTTCTGCCAGCCGAAGAGGCAGACCACCTGTTCGCAGAACTGATAGATAAACCTGTTACAGATTCTATCCCGCAATTATTTAATACCGAGCATCCCAATATTATCATGATAGTGCTCGAGAGCTTTTCTTCTCATTTAATGGAAACTCTCGGTGGAGAACCAGGCATAGCAGTCAACATGGACAAATTTGCTAATGAAGGAATTTTGTTCACCCATTTCTATGCCAATAGCTTCCGTACGGACCGGGGACTGGTATCCATCATCAGTGGCTATCCGGCGCAGCCTACCACCAGTATCATGAAGTATACACGCAAAACACAAAGTCTGCCCTCTATTCCTGCCAGTCTGAAAAAAGCAGGATACGACCTGCAATATTATTACGGGGGAGATGCCGACTTCACCAATATGCGTTCATTCCTTGTTTCCACAGGTATTGAAGACATTATTTCTGAGGATGATTTTCCTGTATCCGAGCGTCTCAGTAAATGGGGCGCCCATGACCACATCGTATTCAATCGGATGATAACCGATCTGAAAACCAAACCACAAAAAGAGCCGTTCTTCAAAATATTGCAAACATCCAGTAGCCACGAACCATTTGAAGTGCCTTACAGCAAACTATCCAACGCCAGACTAAACGCGTTTGCCTATACTGATAGTTGCACCGGAGATTTCGTGCGTCAACTCAAAGAAACTCCGCTTTGGAAGAACACCATAGTAATTCTTGTACCGGATCATTTGGGAGTCTATCCGGAGGATATTAACAACCTCTCACCTGCCCGCTACACTATTCCGTTGATCCTCACCGGAGGCGCAGTTAGGGAACCCAGACAAATAACGACTTACGGTTCTCAGATAGATATCGCTACTACTTTATTGGCACAGTTAGGATTGCCACATGACGAATTTACTTTCAGTAAGAACATGCTAAACCCGGATTCTCCTCACTTTGCATTCTTTACATTCCCAAATGCATTCGGAATGGTAACACCCGATAACGCAGTTGTATTTGATTGCGAATCAAATTCTGTTGTACTGGATGAAGGTACACACAAAGGCGAAAATCTGGATAAGGGAAAAACATACTTGCAAAAGCTATATGATGACATTGCAAAAAGATAAGTTGTTCTATTCTCCCCTACCAACTCTAAATTTGAATTAATATTAAACAATATGACATACGGACTATTACAATCACTTGTTGAAGCAGACCAGAATTTATTACTTTACCTGAATGGATTTCACAATACATTCGGAGACTATTTCATGCCCGTTTTCACTGGAAAGTGGATATGGGTACCCATGTACGCAAGTATACTATATGTATTACTTAAAAATTTCAATTGGAAAGTCGTTCTATTCTGCCTCATAGGCATCGCGCTGACTATCACTTTCGCCGATCAGGTTTGTGCAACCGTCATTCGTCCCATCGTAGAACGTCCCCGCCCTTCCAACCCTGCCAGTCCCATTGCAGACCTCGTACACATCGTCAACGGAAGACGTGGAGGTGGCTTCGGCTTTCCCTCTTGCCATGCTTCCAACTCTTTTGGTTTAGCGTTCTTTCTGGTGTTCCTGTTCCGCAAACGCTGGCTCAGTATTTTCATTTGTACATGGGCAGCCGTTAATTGCTACACGCGCATCTATCTGGGATTGCATTATCCGGGAGATTTAGTGGTAGGAATGTTAGTAGGATTAGGTGGAGCTATGTTGATGTACTATCTGCTCACAAGAGTTACCAAAGAAGACTTCAGAAAAGCACGTCAAACACAAGTTATCATTTATACAGGATTACTAACGGTGATAGGTATACTGATCTACTCGACTATACAAGTGATATAATAAGAGACAGAAAAAAGAGGTAGACAGAGTTTCTGTCAAGAGCAGATTTATTGATTCTTAACGAAACAAGCTCAGTTTTTCGTCTTGCCGCATGTTGCATCGCAACACAATGGCACTTGCATCGCAACATAGTATGTAATCTAGCGCAACACGGCATGTGATTCACCGTAACATACCTTCTTATTTGGGCTAACATACCTTCTGACCGGTAATAAATACCCTATTCAGAAGCTTTATATAGGATATAGACACAAAAAAGGAGAAAGCGATAAACTTTCTCCTTCAAGTGTAATCTAACTGAATATATTTTATGATTACAATGGCAAAGATACGATTTTCAAAGGCTAAAGTCAAGCTTTAGGCCCTTTTTATTTTTGTATCGAAGTTCTTTTACTGATCATCAGCTCTTCTTAATATAATCAACCACCCATTTACCAACTTCTTTGGTTCCATACTTTTCACCACCTTCTACCTGAATCTCCGGAGTACGTACCTTTTCGTCCAGTGATGCATCTACAGCTTTGCGAATCAACGCTCCTTCTTCTTTACAGTCAAAATACTCAAACAACATAGCTACTGACAGAATTTGCGCCAACGGATTAGCAATATTCAATCCCTTTGCCTGCGGCCACGAACCATGAATAGGTTCAAATACCGGAGTACTTTCGCCGGTTGAAGCAGAAGGGAGCAATCCCATAGAACCACTTATAACCGAACCTTCATCCGTGAGGATATCGCCAAAAGTATTTTCAGTCACCATCACATCAAAGAACTTCGGTTCCTGAATCATTTTCATTGCTGCATTATCCACAAACATATAGTCAGTGGTTACCTCAGGATAAGCAGGCGCCATTTCTTGTGCTATCTGACGCCATAAACGACTGGATGCAAGAACATTTGCCTTATCTACCACCGTAAGATGCTTGCGGCGTTTCATTGCATACTCAAAAGCAACCTTCAGTATACGCTCTATCTCCGGACGAGTATACATATTCGTATCATAGGCTTTGTCATTATCCTGATATTTTTCACCAAAATACATACCTCCTGTCAGTTCACGAATACAAAGGAAATCAGCTCCTTCTACCAGTTCCGCACGAAGAGGAGACTTATGAACCAGGCATTTAAAAGTCTGCACCGGACGGATATTGGCAAAAAGTCCCAGCTTCTTACGCATAGCCAACAGTCCCTGCTCCGGACGAACTTTTGCTGTAGGATCATTATCAAACTTCGGATCACCTACAGCAGAAAAAAGTACAGCGTCTGCTTCCTTACATACACGGTAAGTTTCTTCCGGAAAGGGATCCCCCACTTTATCGATCGCATCTGCACCACAAATGGCGTATTCATAATTTACTTTATGTCCAAACTTCTCGCAAACGGCACTCATTACCTCTACCCCCTGTACGGAAATTTCGGGTCCGATACCGTCACCTGCTAATACTGCAATTTTAAAATCCATGTTAATTAATGATTAGTGATTAGTGATTAATTTTAGTGATTGATGATTAGTGATAAGTGATTAATACCATTCGGTATGATAGCGCAGCCTGCTAATCACTTCTCACTAATCACTAAAATTAATCACTATTATTAATATTCTTCTATTATATTCAGCATCTTAATAGTCGCCTTGATAGCCGCTTCTGTTTGGTCGGCATCCAAACCACGGGTACGAAACACTTTCTCACCAAAACTCCAGGTGATAACAGTCTGTACAAAAGCGTCAGTACGCCCACCGGGAGGAATACTTACTGCATAATTGATCAGCATTGGGAATTTCCGTCCCAGCGTCACCTTATAGATTTTGCGTAGAGCACGCACAAAGGCATCATACTGACCATCCCCCGACGAACTTTCCTCATGAATCTGCCCGTCTATCTCAACACTCAACGTAGCCATCGGCTTTAACCCATGCGCCAGCGTTACAAAATAGCTTTTCAGTTTTACTTTATTATTCATACCGTCGTGTTTCAGTACATCAGAGATGATATATGGAAGATCTTCCTGTGTGACAAGCTCTTTCTTGTCTCCTAATTCGATGATGCGCTCAGTCACTTTCCGCATAGACTCTTCGTCAAGCTCTAAGCCAAGACTTTCAAGATTTTTACGGATATTCGCCTTACCCGAAGTCTTTCCGAGAGCATACTCACGGATCCGACCAAATCGTTCAGGCAGAAGATCATTACAATAAAGATTACTCTTATTGTCTCCATCAGCATGTACCCCAGCCACCTGCGTAAATACATTTTCACCTACAATCGGCTTATTGGCAGGTATCACAATACCCGAATAAGATTCTACCACACGACTTACATCATTTAAACGACTTTCATCGATATTGGTAATAGCATTAAAATGATCTTTCAAGATAGCCTGCACACTTGCCAAAGGTGCATTACCTGCACGTTCACCCAATCCATTAATTGTTGTATGAAGTCCTTTAACTCCACTTAGTACAGCTGCAAGTACATTGCTCACTGCCAGATCATAGTCATTATGCGCATGAAAATCAAAGTGTGTATCAGGGTAGCGCTTCTTCATCTTCCGCATGAACTCAATGACTTGCAACGGATTCAATACCCCCAATGTATCAGGCAGCATAAAACGCTTGATACTTGTCTCTTTCAAAGCATCGACAATCTGAAATACATATTCGGGTGAATCCTTCATACCATTGCTCCAATCTTCCAGATATACATTGACTTCAATATCCAGTTCATTGGCATAATTCACTACGGCAAGTATGTCTTCGATATGTTCCTCCGGTGTCTTTTTCAACTGATACGTACAGTGTTTTAAAGATCCCTTACACAACAAATTGATAACGCGGCATCCGGTAGCATGTATCCAATCCAGTGAAGTACGACCATCAACAAAACCCAGCACTTCCACTTTATGTAGCAGATTTCTCCGCGCTGCCCAGTCGCAAATCATCTTTACCGCATCGAATTCTCCTTCAGACACACGCGCCGAAGCTATTTCCACACGGTCTACCTTCAGCTCTTCCAACAGCAGTCGGGCAATCATTAGTTTCTCATGAGGCACAAAAGATACTCCACTGGTTTGTTCACCATCGCGGAGAGTAGTGTCCATGATTTCTATTTTGGGATGATTATTTTTCATCGTTATTTAATATTGTTGTTATCATTTTTATGGCACACGGACAACGGAATTAATTCATTTTCTTTCCCACGCCTCTATCTTATCCTTATTCGTCAACAAAAAATCGATATCGTCCAATCCATTCATCAGACAATGTTTTTTATATGTATTAATCTCGAAGTGTTCACTCTTTCCGGTAGCTTTATTAGTAATAGTCTGTTCCGGCAGATTTACTTCCACCTCTGTTTTAGGATTTTTAAAGATAGAATCAAACAATTCCGCCAGAAACTCCTCTGTCACCACTACAGGCAATACAAAATTATTCAACTCATTATTCTTATGAATATCGGCAAAGAAGCTACTTACCACTACACGGAAGCCATATCCGGCTATTGCCCATGCAGCATGTTCACGGCTGGAACCCGAACCAAAGTTCTTTCCTGCCACCAATATCTGTCCTCCATAGGTGGGATTGTTCAACACAAAGTCTTTATTTAATGAACCATCCGGATAGTAACGCCAGTCACGGAAGAGGTTATCGCCAAAAAACTTTTCCTCACGGGTAGTAGCTTTTAGAAAACGTGCCGGAATAATCTGGTCTGTATCCACATTTTCCAAAGGAAGAGGTACACATGTACTTGTTATGATATTGAATTTTGCTTTCATCTGTTTATTTACAATTTATTCCCTACGGTCATAAATATTATTTAATCTTTATCACATAGGTACGTTTACAATTTACGATTAAAGTTCTCTGGGATCTGTTATCACCCCTGTCACAGCTGCCGCAGCGGCTACAAGAGGACTTGCCAACAATGTACGTGCTCCCGGTCCCTGACGTCCTTCAAAATTCCGGTTACTCGTAGAAACTGAATACTTACCTGCAGGAACCTTATCATCATTCATTGCCAGACAAGCTGAACATCCCGGCTGACGGATCGCAAATCCGGCTTCTTCCAGTATTTTATCCAATCCTTCTTCCCGGATTTGCGCATCTACCATCCAGGACCCTGGTACCAGCCATGCTATCACATGTTCCGCCTTTTTCCTACCCTTTACCAGAGAAGCAAATGCACGGAAGTCCTCAATACGTCCATTGGTACATGCACCTAAGAATACATAATCAATCTTCTTGCCCAGTAACGGTTCGCCCGGTTTAAATCCCATATAATCCAAAGACTTTACAAAAGAAGTTTTGGTTGTTTCATTCATTCCTTCCGTAGTCGGAATGGATTGTGTAATGCCCATACCCATACCCGGGTTCGTCCCATAAGTAATCATTGGCTCTATATCGGCTGCCTCAAAACGCACCTCTTTATCAAAAACAGCGTCAGCATCACTTCTCAGTGTTTTCCAATACTCTATCGCTTTGTCCCACTCTTCTCCTTTCGGAGCGCTTTCACGTCCTTTGATATATTCAAAAGTCACCTCATCCGGAGCCACCATACCACCACGTGCTCCCATCTCTATAGAAAGATTACACAATGTCAGACGACCTTCCATACTCAAACTGCGAACGGCTTCACCTGCATATTCCACAAAATATCCGGTAGCACCACTGGTTGTCATTTTAGACATCATATAGAGTGCAACATCTTTCGCTGTCACTCCCTTGCCTAATTTTCCATCCACGGTAATGCGCATTGTCTTGGGACGAGACTGCAATACACATTGCGAAGCAAGTACCATCTCTACCTCACTTGTTCCGATACCAAAAGCAATCGCTCCCATCGCACCATGGGTAGAAGTGTGTGAATCACCGCAAACAATAGTCATTCCAGGCAAAGTTAATCCACGTTCGGGACCGACTACGTGGATAATACCGTTTCTTTTGTCCATCATGCCGAAGTGAGTCAACCCAAAATCTTTCGCATTCTTCGTCAAAGTATCTACCTGTGTTTTTGATATCGGATCTTCAATGGGTTTATCCTGATCATGTGTCGGTGTATTATGATCGGGCATACAATATATCTTTTCCGGACGGAAACATTTTATTCCACGTTCACGCAGTCCGGCAAAAGCCTGCGGACTCGTTACTTCATGACAGTACAGTCTGTCGATATAGAGCTGAGTGGGACCATCTTCTACTGTGGTAACCACATGTGCATCCCAAATTTTATCAAATAATGTATTCATCTGTTTATTTACAATTTAGCGATTTACAATTTACGATTAAAGTTACTTGGTGAACTTATTAATACAGTCGATATAAGCTTCTACGGAAGCGGCAATAATATCCGTATTTGCGCCAAATCCGTAATACATCTGGTTGTCATATTCTACCTGCATATGCACTTTACCCACATCATCACTTCCTTTACTAATGGCTTGGATAGTAAATTCTTTCAATGTCATATGACGATCTATTATTCGTTTCAATGCCTTGATAGCTGCATCAACAGGACCATTACCACTGGCGGCTGCTTCAAACTTCTCTCCGGAGATGTTCAGTCCCAGACTGGCAACTGACCGTACGCCTACCCCACTTGTCACCTGAAGATATTCCAGTTTAATACGATGATTCCCACTACGATCAGCTCCTGCCAATACAAGAATATCATCATCATGAATATCTTTTTTCCGGTCTGCAAGCTTCAGGAATTCCTCATATACCTTGTCCAATTTTTCCTGGTCAAGCGTTACCCCCAACATAGAAAGACGATTTTTCAAAGCAGCACGGCCACTGCGTGCAGTCAATACGATGGAGTTATCATCAATACCCACATCTTTAGGATCAATAATTTCATAGGTTTGTACATTCTTCAGTACGCCATCCTGATGTATTCCCGACGAATGGGCAAAAGCATTGCGTCCCACAATAGCCTTATTAGGTTGTACCGGCATATTCATTAAACTCGATACCATGCGACTGGTGGGATATATTTTCTGTGTACTAATGTTGGTTTCTATCTCGATTTCATGATGACTCTTGATAATCATTGCTATTTCTTCAAGCGCCGTATTACCTGCACGTTCACCAATACCATTAATAGTCACCTCCACCTGACGTGCACCATTCAGTACCCCAGCCATTGTATTAGCAGTAGCCATACCTAAGTCGTTATGACAGTGAGTCGAAATTATTGCATTTTCAATACCAGAAACATGATCTACCAGATATTTAATTTTCGCTCCATATTCCGAAGGAAGACAATATCCTGTTGTATCAGGAATATTCACTACAGTAGCACCAGCTTTAATAACCGCTTCTACCACCCGTGCCAGATATTCATTCTCCGTGCGTCCTGCATCTTCTGCATAAAACTCTACATCGTCTACAAAACGCCGTGCATATTTAACAGCAGCTACTGCACGTTCGATTATTTCTTCACGGTTAGAATTGAATTTATATTTAATATGTGAATCAGATGTACCAATTCCCGTATGAATACGTTTACGCTTAGCAAATTTCAATGCGTCTACTGCTACATCAATATCTTTCTGAACCGCACGTGTCAACGCACAAATCGTAGGCCATGTCACGGCTTTAGAAATTTCAATTACCGAATTAAAATCCCCCGGACTGGAAATAGGAAATCCAGCTTCAATTACATCTACTCCCAGTGTCTCCAACGCTTTCGCAACCTGAATCTTTTCCACTGTATTCAACTGGCATCCCGGAACCTGTTCACCATCACGGAGGGTGGTGTCGAAAATAAATAATCTGTCACTCATCTTTTATTGTTTTTAATCTGATTATCCACTATTAAAAAAGCCTTTCGCACCAGGAAGTGAGAAAGGCTTTCGTATATTTTCATCATACACATTTACGCGCGACACTCACTTCCCCCGACCTTTGCCAGCAGAATAATAATACCACACAGTAGAATATGTATAAATGATTGATTCATCTTAGTTATCTCTTTTGTTATTTAACGATGCAAAGGTAGAGATTATTTCTTTCCCACCAAATAAAACGTTACTTTTTTATTCAAAAAAATATCATTCTATAAGAAATAGGCAGTTTTAAGAATAAATATATAACAAAAAAATCAGAAATAAAGCGTAAATCACACAAATCATTCTTTCACCACCGAGTTTCACAGAGAAACACAGAGTATTGATTATCCTTCATAAAC